>JACKQG010000665.1_pt1 | contig 49293 bp, 48 predicted proteins | sample 8237621 | NCBI WGS metagenome assembly JACKQG01 (sample SAMN15677084, study PRJNA649215) | marine metagenome | biome: marine; feature: Black Sea; material: saline water; isolation source: suspended particulate matter (SPM) from the Black Sea western gyre | collected 2013-06-09/2013-06-10 | depth... | reverse complement strand
ACCCTGGCGACCGGTAAGGATGCCCCCTGTAGCCATTGTTGCACCGCCGCGTGCTTGCTCTGACCGGTAACGATCACCATCATCTGGCGACAGTTCTGTAGACAGGCAAGGCTGAGACTGATTCTATCGGCCGGCGGCTTGGGTGCAGCCTGTACCGCTATCACCGATAGTTCAGCCGGCTGCTGATCCCATTCCAGCCCAGGAAACAGACTCGCGGTATGCCCGTCTTCCCCCATCCCCAGCAACACCATATCAAACGGTACTGCAGCATCGACCACTGGCCGATAGGACTCTGCCCCGTTAAAAGGCCCGAGTTCAGAGGGGATAATAAAGTGCTGCTGGATGCGATCGAGAAAACCTGTGCCAGCCACCAGCTGATGGTTACGCTCGGCATGATTCAACGGCAAACAGCGCTCATCGCCATAATAAACCTGCCATTTTTCAAATTCGAGATCTCGCTCGGCCAGCATCCGGTAACTGCTTAACGGCGTGGTACCACCTGCCAGTACAATCCTGAAACAACCCCGCTGCTTGATCGCGTGGATCGAACTATCCTCGATGGTATCGGCTACTGCCGCCGCCACATCGGCGGCGTTATCAAACTCTATCCAGTGGGTCATACTTCAGGATCCAGCACATGGCGCCAGGAATGCTCCGCGCGGTCAAAGATACGGCGTACCTCCTCCGGCTCCCATTCACCCGCTGGATAGGTATGGATGTAATCGCGCTCAGTCGACCAGTTGCGTATTACCGGATCGACGATACGCCAGGCATGCTCGACTTCGTCGAAACGTAAAAATAGCGAACGATCGCCTTCGATCACATCCAGTAACAGGCCTTCATAGGCGTCCGCCTTGGCGTGGTGTTCACAACGGAAAGGTGCATCCAGACTGATCTGCCGGGTCTGCATTTCCAGCCCTGGCTCTTTCACCGTAATCTCCAGTCGCAATGATTCTTCCGGAGACATACTCATGATCAGCCAGTTTGGTGGCGGACGTTCGATATGTGAACTACGGAAAAAGTGCTTAGGCGGTTGCTTGAAGCAGATCGATACCATGGTACTGGCTTCGGCCATGCGTTTACCGGTACGCAGATAAAACGGCACCCCGTTCCAGCGCCAGTTATCCACATACAGCTTCATCGCGGCGTAGGTTTCAGTCACGCTTTCCGGCTCCACATCCGGTTCCTGTAGATAACCGGGTACATTCTCTCCATCGATCATCCCTTCGCGGTATTGCGCACGGAACGACTGAGCCTGGATTGCGGAAGGATGGATCGGACGGATGGATTTTAGCACCTTCACCTTTTCATCACGCAGATCGTCCGCATCCATCGATATCGGTGGTTCCATCGCAACCAGTGACATCAACTGCATCAGATGGCTTTGCAGCATATCGCGTAGCGCTCCGGTTTTTTCATAAAACTCAGAACGCGTGCCGACTCCCAGTTTTTCGGTACGGGTAATCTGTACATGATCGATATAATTACGGTTCCAGAGTGGTTCCAGCATCAGGTTAGCAAAACGCGAAACCAGTATATTCTGTACCATCGCCTTGCCCATATAATGATCAATACGGTAAGTCTGGTGTTCTTTCAAATGCTTTTTCAGCATATTCTGCAGACTGACCGCAGATTCGAGGTCACGTCCAAACGGTTTTTCGATCACCACCCTGCGCCAGTTACCATTCTCTTCCAGCATTTTCAGGCTGCCCAGCGTCTGTACGATTTTGACGTAGTGTGCGGGCGGCAATGACAGATAAAACGCATGGTTGGGTGGAAATTCATCATGCAGTAATTTTTTCAGGCGCTCAAAGGTTTCTTTCTGCGCATAGTCACCGGCAAAATACGTGACCCGGTTGGTGAAACGTTTAAACACCTTGTCGCTCCACTTATCGCGCGAATAGGCGTGAACGCTTTCGGCCAGTTGTTCCTCCCACTGTTCAGGCGTATATTCGATCCGGCCACTGCAGATGATCTTCACTTTTTCATCCAGCAACCCGGCCACTTCCAGATGAAATAGCGAAGGTATCAGCTTTACCTTGGCCAGGTTTCCGGTGGCACCCAGAATAATCAGGCTTACACAATCAGTCATCGACTTGCTCCTCTTCCGCGCTCTCTAACCAGTGAGTATGAAACACCATTTTTTCGGGTTTATCGACCCGGTGGTAGGTATGAGCACCAAAATAATCACGCTGCGCCTGAATCAGATTAGCCGATAAGGTAGCAGAGTGATAGCCGTCATAGAAACTTAACGCTGATGTCATCGCCGGCATCGATGCGGCCTGCTGAATCCCGAGTATGCAGCTATTCCTCCAGCCGCTTTCAGCCTTATGTAGAGTGCTTGCAAAAAACTCATCGAGCAACAGATTCTCCAGATCAGGCTGGCGCTCAAACGCCTGTTTGATATGTTTCAGGAAGCGGCTGCGGATGATACAACCGGCACGCCATAACAGCGCGATATTGCCATACTCCAGCTTCCAGCCATATTCATTGGCCGCCATATGCATTTGCATAAAGCCCTGCGCATAGGAAATAATTTTCGCCGCATATAGCGCATCCTGCAGATCATTCAGCGCGGCTTCCTTATCGCCACTAAAAGTCGCTGGCGGTCGATCACGCAGCGCAGCAGCCTTAACACGTTGCGACTTTATCGCCGACAACATGCGTGCATACACCGCTTCACTGATCAGGGTTAAAGGCGCGCCTAGTTGTAGCGAGTCGATCGCGGTCCAGCGTCCGGTGCCTTTCTGTCCGGCACTATCCAGAATCGAATGCACCCGCAACCGCCCGTCAGAATCCTTCACCTGTAGAATTTCGGCGGTAATTTCGATCAGATAGGACTGCAGTACACCTTCATTCCAGGTCGCGAAGGTTTGCGCAATCTGTGCTTCCGGCAACGCCAGTGATTGCATCAGTTGCCAGCTTTCGGCAATCAACTGCATATCGCCGTACTCGATGCCGTTATGAATCATCTTGACATAATGCCCGGCACCACCCTCGCCTACCCACTGACAGCAGATTTCACCATCTTCGGAGCGGGCCGCAATCGCCTGCAACATCGGTTTGACCAGCGGCCACGCCGCGCTATCCCCACCCGGCATGATCGACGGCCCATAGCGCGCGCCCTCTTCACCACCCGACACACCCACACCCAGAAAAAGGATATCGATCTGCTTAAGTCGCTCCCAGCGCCGCTGGGTATCGTGAAAATTGGAGTTGCCACCATCGATGATAACATCCCCCTTATCCAGTAATGGCAGCAGTTCTTCGATCACTGCATCCACTGCCGGGCCCGCCGTCAGCATTAGAAAGATGATGCGCGGAGAGTTTAATGAATCGCATAACTGAGCCAGTGTTTTGACGGCAACCACCCGCTGCTCTGCGGTTACCCGTTGCAGGGTGTCCTGTGTTTTCTGCCAGCTGCGGTTATACAGCGTAACCTGAAAACCGTGATCCGCCAGATTCAGGGCAATATTACGTCCCATCACCCCTAAACCGATTACTGCAATATCTGAAGCCATACTAAGCCGCCTTTACTAAATTTTTGGAACTTCCCGGTATCCGCCTGCGGGTTTCCAGCATAGTCAATTACGCGCTCAAGGATGGGTGTTTTGATCGATATACCCATTAAGCCCGCAACATGCCTTAACCAGAAACCGATCATCAACACACTGAGTCGTTACGAATAGGATTTATAATGCGTATTTTTTACGCGTTTTCCATTTTACCTGTTTTAATGTCCCTGATGAGGCTTATTTGCACTATCACAGTGCCGTCAGCCTGCTCAACGATGCACTGCCATATTTACGCCACTTTAAGGTGCGAAAACAAATTTAGAATAGCGTATTTTTAACTTGCGGATGGAGAAACATAGCCAGATCACTATAATTGCCCCCTCGTTTACGGAAATCATCACACTATTATGTCCAGACTGACAGACCTTCCCGCCTGGGAGCAATTACAGCAACACTACGAAACCATCAAGGACGTGCATATGCGCGAACTTTTTGCACAGGACCAGACACGCTTCGAGCGTTTCTCCAAAACCTTCAATGAGATTCTGTTCGACTTTTCAAAAAACCGCATCGACCAGCACAGCCTGGATTTACTGCTGCAACTGGCGGAACAATCCGACGTCACCGGCTGGCGCGAAAAAATGTTTGCCGGCGAGCCGATTAATCATACCGAGGGACGTGCAGTACAGCATACCGCGCTGCGCAGCCCCTGCGCGCAACCCATCTATGCCGATGGGGTGCGTATCGACCTGGAAATCAAACAGGAACTGGCCCGGGTCAAGGCACTGGCGGAACGGGTCAGAACGCGACAATGGCTGGGGCATAGCAATCAACCAATAACCGACGTCGTCAATATTGGGATCGGTGGCTCTCACCTCGGGCCTTTAATGGTGACCGAGGCGCTCAGACCTTATTCGATCCATGATCTGCACATTCATTACGTTTCCAACATCGATGAAAACCATATCAACAATTCGCTGGAAAGCCTGAACCCGGATACCACCCTGATCATCATCGCGTCCAAAAGCTTCACCACACAGGACACCATGGTGAATGCGCAAACAGCCAAAAGCTGGTTGATGAAAAAGCTCAAGAGTGAACTAGATCTACCCAAACACCTGGTCGCGGTGACATCCAACGCCGAGGCTGCCGTACAATTCGGCATCGCCAGAGAAAATATTTTTAAGATGTGGGACTGGGTCGGCGGGCGTTATTCGTTATGGTCGGCGATTGGGCTTTCGATCGTGATCTCGATCGGATCAGAAAACTTCGATGCCCTGCTGGCTGGCGCACACGACGTCGATGAACACTTCAAAAGTGCTCCTCTGGCCGAAAATATACCCGTAATCATGGCTTTGCTGGGCGTCTGGTATAACAATTTTTTTGGCTCCGAGTCTATCGCCGTGCTGCCCTACGACCAGAACATGCACCGTTTCCCGGCCTATCTGCAGCAGGCTGATATGGAAAGTAACGGCAAGAGCTGTGACCGCGACGGCAAGGATGTCGACTACACCACCGGTCCCATCCTGTTTGGAGAAATCGGTATCGCCAGCCAGCATGCGTTTTATCAGCTCCTGCATCAGGGTACCAAACTGGTCCCGGCCGATATGCTGGCACCCATCGCTAATTTCCATTGCATCGCGACTCACCACCGTGCGCTGATGTCGAATGTGTTTGCCCAGGCCGAAGCGCTGATGAATGGGAAAACCGCTGAAGAGGTGCATGCCGAATTAACCCGACAGGGTATGTCAGAGTCTGAGATTGACATGTTGCTGCCGTATAAGGTGTTCCCCGGCAATCGTCCGACCAATACCTTCCTGTTCTATACCCTGAACCCCCGCACACTGGGATCATTGATCGCATTTTACGAACATAAAATTTTCGTACAGGGCGTGATCTGGAATCTGGATTCCTTCGATCAATGGGGGGTAGAACTGGGCAAGGTACTGGCCACCAATATTCTTAATGAAATCAATATTGGCAAGGAAGTGAGCAATCATGACTGCTCGACCAATGGGCTGATTAACTACTATCTGAAACGCAAACCCAAGAGTGAAAGCAACGGAAGTTAAATAACCCGCCGACTGCCAAGGATAAGCAGACGCTGGTCTGATGATAAATTTGCTATACTCTCGGTTCAACTTTGATTGCTGAATACTATGGCCATACTTAACATCCAGGACCCTCCAAAAGACACGGCTTTTAGTGTGTTTGTACTCGGTTTTAGACCGTTCTTTCTGGCAGCCGGCGTTTTTGCCGTGCTTAGCATGGCGATGTGGATGGCTATATTTAGCTTTTCCATGCCTTTTCCGCTGAGTGGTCTAGCCCCCTTCCAGTGGCATGCGCATGAAATGATTTACGGTTTCACCCTGTCTGTAGTGGCGGGCTTCCTGTTAACCGCGATCAAGAACTGGACTTCGGTGCAGACCATACAGCATCGCCCTCTGATGCTGCTGTTTTCGTTATGGCTGGGTGCTCGCTTATGCCTGCTGTTTGGAACCGATTTACTGCTACTGGCGGCTATTCTCGACCTTAGCTTCAACCTGCTGCTGGTGATTGCCATGCTGCAACCGGTGATGCGTGTGAAGCAATGGAAGCAGCTCGGCATCATTTCGAAGATATTACTGCTGGGGCTGTTTAACGGACTATTCTATCTGGGTGCGCTGGGCCTGCTGGAACACGGCGTTGACTGGGGCATCTATGGCGGCCTGATGCTACTCATCGCGCTGGTGTTCAACATGGGCCGACGCGTGATCCCGTTCTTTATCGAAAAAGGGGTGGGCTATCCTGTGCAGCTGAAAAATCCACGCTGGCTGGATCTCAGCAGTCTGTTCGTGTTTCTCGCCTTTGCTATCGGTGAAGTGTTTTTCACCGAATCCGCCATTAGCAGTTATCTTGCCGCGATCCTGGTGGTGATTTCCGCTATCCGCCTCTACCACTGGCATACCCGGGGACTCTGGAGCAAACCCTTATTGTGGGGCCTGTATGGTGCCTTTGTTTCCATCACGATCGGCCTGCTACTGTTTGCCTTACTGCCTTATAGTGCATCGATCAGCCGCTCCATGGCGTATCACGCGTTTGCCTTTGGTGGTATTGCCCTGATCACGATTTCGATGATGTCCCGCGTCACCCTGGGTCATACCGGGCGCAACATTCAGCAGCCATCATGCTGGATTAGCATTGCACAGACCCTGCTGGTCATCGGCGCAATTATTCGCGTATTCGGTCCGGCTTTACTGCCAGCCTACTATATGGGCTGGATTTTACTCGCCCAGTTGCTGTGGATCATCAGCTTCAGTCTTTTTGTGGTGTCAAACGCGGCCTTCCTGACTCGCCCCAGAGTCGATGGAAGCCCTGGTTAAAATTTTAAACCGCTGATTTTGAAGGTTCGAGAGTGCAGGAATTATTAATTGATAAATATTCTCAGGGTTAAAAGTTATATCTCAAATAGTTAAGTTAGATAAATTTACAGTTGATTAAACGATATAAAGAATTAGAATACGCTAATATTCAATTATTCAATCGGCTAATGCGAAAATTACTTTTACTTATATGCTTGGCAGCCTTTGGCTCCGTCCATGCGGCACCGGACGGACTTAAGCTGTATACCAAACATTGCTCCGTGTGCCATAACGAAAATGGCATCGGCGGTATTGGCCTGCCCCTGAACAGCTACAAGGTCGAATCCTTCCCGCGTGACTATCTATTAAAAACTATTCGCCTGGGCCGTGAAGGGCGCGTCATGCCCGCCTTCAAGAAGCTGAGTGATGCGCAGGTGAATGCGATTGTCGACTATCTGCTAAGCTGGAAAAAAACCACCATCGAAGTTGTTTTCAGTGACACGCCGGTAGACGGCAACCCGGTTAGCGGCAAGCTTTTATTCGAGCATCACTGTGCCGAATGTCATGGCATGGATGGTAAAAGCGAAGGTATCGGTACTGGCGTTTCGTTATCCAGAGAACGTGAATTCCAGGTCATTCCACCGGCGCTGAATAATCCCGGATTTCTTGGTGCGGCGAATGACCAATGGATACGACATACCGTCGTGAATGGTCGAGCCGGGACCATCATGCCTTCACAGAAAAAACTCAAGCTGTCTAATACCGAAGTGGATAATATCGTCAGCTATCTGCGTAGTTTCGAAGCGCAGAGTGCACCTCTGGAAAAACATCAGGATGAAAAACCGACCCTGATCTTCGACTCGCCGTATGACTTTACCACCACTATCGGCAATATTAAGCGCAGTCTGCAGGGCCTTAATTTCCGCTATTTTCCTGACCGCTATATGGAAATGGGTCTGATCGATGACAAGGAAGTGAATAAAAAACAGCTATCCCTGCGTTTCTGCAACTTTAACCTGTTATACGAAATGATTAACATCGAACCTCGACTCGGTGTGGTTTTACCCTGCAGCGTAACCGTAGTTGAAGGCGATGATGGTCAGGTCAAACTGTACGTCATGAATATGAAAGTCGTTTCCCGAGTATTTAATAATGCGCAGCTGACAGAGGCTGCCGAAAAGATGCACCTGAAACTGATGGAATTGATTGACGAGGCAACCTTATGAAAAAGTATCCGGGGTTATTTTTACTCAGCCTGATGCTGTGCTGGTCGCCCGCGCAGGCCGAAAACATGATCATGCTACGTGTCAGTCACAGCTTCGATAACACCATGATACTGATCAAGGAAAAACTGGACGATTATGGCTACAAGGTGGCCCACATTCAAAAATGCGATACCGGCCTGAGTGACTCAGGCTATAAGACTGATTTTTATAAATCTATTTTCTTCGGAAAGTTTGAAGAGATGCGTCATCTTACCGCAACTTATCCAGAGCTGATCCCCTATCTGCCGATAAAAATAGCTATCATGCAGGAAAAGGAGACCGTCCTGATCGTCGCGATGAATCCTGAAACTCTATCGCCGCTATTCCCATCTGAAGAACTGGCGGTTCAGTTTGCTCGCTGGGAAAGCGATCTACGCGCGATCTTTGAAGAAGTGTCTGAAACCCAGAAACTGGAACCGTTAAACCCGGTTACCTTTCCGACCACTATCAATCAGCATTAAGTGCTATCTGGCGCAGCCAGTCCTCTGCAGGCCAATTGCCTGCCGATGATCCAGAACCCGCAGGCTTAGACTGTTTCATCCCGATCCACCTGCGCCAGCGCAATGTGCGCTAGCTCCGTTGCTGTTATTTTCATATGATGTATCACCTGTCTAACGGATAACCTAGATTAAGGAATGAACAAACATCATCACTGGCTGGCACAGCAGATACCCGCCTGGGTCAGCGCACAGATCATCAGCGCCGAGCAGGCAAAAAACCTGCAGCAACGTTACCCGGTTAGCGACAGTATCAATCTGGGACGACTGCTGATCACCGGTGCAGGTGCCATCATGATCGGGCTCGGCGTGATTCTGCTATTCGCCTACAACTGGGCGGAAATGGGCAAGTACGTCAAACTGGCGGTAATTTTCTCAGCGCTGGCTGGTGCTCATCTGGCCGCCCTGCTAAGCATGCACCGTCACCCTGTTCTGAGCGAAGGCCTGTTTGTCGTGGGCACCATGCTGATGGGAGCCGCCATTTTTCTGATCGGACAGATCTACCATCTCGACAGCCATTACCCGGATGCCTTCCTGCTCTGGTCAGGCGGTGCGCTGGCACTGGCGTGGGCGCGCCCCTCTCTGTCGCAGGCCTTCATCGCCATCATCCTGGTTCTCAGCTGGCATATGCTCGAAGTGCTCGATTTTTCCACCTCCAATCATGGTGCTTTTCTACTCATCATTGCAGGCATATTCCCACTGGTGTGGAGACTGCATTCACCGCTGCTGGCACGCTATGTCTCTATTGCACTGTTTATTACGCTCGGGCTTAGTATCAGCATCGAGAGTGAACGTCTGCTCGGAATCAGTCTGCTGGCCAGTGCAAGTCTACTGATCATCCTGAATCAATTGTTGCAGTTTCAGAAAAATATCGAATACCGCGAGATAGCACAGGAAATGGCAAAACCGGCCATTCTGTTACTGGCTATCATCAGCTTTATGCTGACCTTTCAGGAGGTGCTGAAGGATTTCATCATCATCCGCCTGGAGCAGAATCTGTATAGCGTCGCTTTCTGGGTCGTCGTCACCCTCAGTCAGGCTGGTTTCATCTGGCTATTCATCAAACGTCAGCTTTCACTGTTGGTAATACTCAGCGAACTGATCCTGCTCTCAGTGCTGTTACCCGCCCTGCTGCTAGATTTGCAAAACATACAAACGCTCGGTCGGATTCATCAATGGCTGCCGGCCCTGTTTAATCTGCTGATACTGATCGGCAGCAGCTGGATGATGTTTGATGGTGCCAGACAGGCGAATCGTCGCCAGCTGGTGACCGGCTCGCTACTATTTGCGCTTCTGGCGATGGCACGTTATAGCGACCTGTTCGACAGCCTGCTCGCCCGTGCTAGCGTTTTCCTGCTGGTGGGCGTCGCACTGTTCGTGGTCGGCAACATCTATCAGCGGCATAAAAAGCAGGTGCAACCATGAACCGGAAAATCCTGCTATACGCAGCGGTTGCGCTGCAGATTATCGCTGTCGCCAGCATCGCCCTGTCCAAAGAATGGCTGCTGTCCAGTGGGTATCCGCTGGTGCTGCAAACTGCACCGGTTGATCCGCGTGATCTGTTCAAGGGTGATTATGTACAGCTAGAGTATGCCTTTTCTCAACTTCCGCTTTCCCTGCTGGCTGAAGATATCGTTCAGCACGGTCTACGCAAGGGACAAAAGGTTTACCTGCAACTGGGCGAAACCCGTCAGGGTGTGACTCAAACAGGAAAAGCCTTCAGCTCTCCTCCCGCAGCAGAACGTTACCTGACGGGTTACGTACAGGCACACTGGCCCTACCATAATTTTAACCGCGCCGATCCACCAAAAATGACCGGCCAGCGTTCCGTCAACCATCCGCTATTAGTCCACTACGGTATCGAACAATACTTTGTGGAACAGGGCCAGGGGCTGGAAATGGAACAGATACGCGGTAGTCGAAACAACTTTCAGGTACCGATGCTGATACAGGCTGCACTATCGGATTCAGGGGTCGCTATTATCCGCTCCTTTAGCTGGGCCAATCTGGCGTTTAAAACCGAAATCTTAAAATCCCCTGAACGCAATGCGCCGGATGATCAGGCCAGTGCCGTGATGCGTTTCACCCTGATGAACCGTAGCGAGCATCCGATCACCCTGCCGTTAAAATCTGCCAACTGCTCCTTCACGTTGATCCCGATTACCAGCGCTCCGGCTGAAGCTGGTCGCTTCGTAGCGCCACGTAGTGAATGTGCAACGGATGAGAGGTCACCCGTAGTGCTGGCAGGCAGTGAAACCGTTTCATTTGATTTTGACCTGAATGCAACGCACTGGCAGGTGCTGCTTAAAGACCAGCCTACAGCGTTGGGGAAACTACCATGGGATTACCGTTACCGGATTATTTATCAGGGTGAAGAAATCGAAGGCATCGATGCCAGTATCGTATCCAGCAGCTTTCATGGCAGCGGCAACATCGATTGAGCCAGGCGATTACGGTCGCTCGCCGCGATAGCGCTGTCGCCGCTGTTGCTGCAATCTGACATTCAGCGCATCCACCATTTCATCCTCGCTCAGCACGCCATCCTGATTGCTGTCGATCTGCTCGAACTGCAAAGGTTGAAACTTATGCCGGGGCGACTGATTTCGATGCAATCTGCGCGTTTCCAGCTGTTCGACCAAGCGTTCATATTCATCACGATCAAGCAGTCCATTGAGATCGCTATCATGCACTGAAAAGACTCTGGATAGCGGTGCTGCCCTCGACAACTCTGATGCTCTATGTGCTGGACTCGAACCCTGTTCTGCCAGCGCTGAAAAGCTAACGCCAAGCAGGGTGATCATCGATACTTCCCATAGCCATTTTTTGAAATTCATTCTCGCCTCCTTATTTTTTTGACTGCAGGTAACGCGCCAGTGCATCCAGTTGATGCGCTGAAAACTGCAGGTTCCTATGCGCACGCAGGGAGCTGGAACGTAAAACCTCCGTCACTTTTTCAGCCGGTGTTTTTAACTGCGCAGGATTCGCCGCATGACAGTAAACACAGTTAGTTTCATACAGTTGCTGACCTTCGCTGATCGCCGTATCGTGAGCGATAGCGGGGGGACTGTAACCGCTAGCGACATCATCCAGCGCACGGTAAAAACCACCCTTATCCCAGAAACCGGGTTCCGAACAGCCCAGGCAGCCATGCCCGGATTGAACCGGAAAACTGGTCTTTTTGTTCCATTTCAATACCGCACAGGCATTGTGCGTAACCGGTCCTTTACAGCCGAGTTTATACAGGCACCAGCCCTTACGAGCACCTTCATCATCGAAGCTTAAAGCGAATTTTTCCTGCTCGAAAAAATGCACGCGTGAACAGCGATCATGCACCGTTTCGGCATAAATGCTGAGCGGTCTTCCCAGCTCATCAACCGGCGGGAAACGATCGAAGAGTAGAAAATGGGCCAGCACCGCAGAGATCGCTACTGGTAGCGGAGGACAACCAGGAATATTCACCATTGGCCTGAGCGCTATCAATCCCTGCTGCATCAGGTCCGCAACACCGGTCGCAGAGGTCGGGTTGGGCGCGGCACCCGGCAAGCCTGAAAACACTGCACAGCTGCCAATCGCCATCACTGCAGCGGCGCCAGCCGTGCATTCCTGCAACAGATCCAGATTGGTTCTACCGGCAATAGTCGAACAGGCACCGCCATAGCCGAGCGGAATCGAGCCTTCGACGATCAACAGATACTTTCCATAATGCTGCTGCATACTGCTTCGCCTGGCCGCTTCTGCCGCTTCACCAGCCGCAGCCTGTAAGGTATGGTGATAATCCAGCGACAGATAGTTAAATATCAGGTCTTCAAGGGTCAGGCTATGGGATCGGGTGAAAGACTCGGTGCAACCGGTGCACTCCTGAAAGGATAGCCAGATCACCACAGGACGACGGGCCTGACGTAACTGATCAGCCAGTGCCGGTAGCGCAGCGGCTGGAAGGGCAAGCAGGCTACCCAGCGAGCTACAGAGCTTGATAAACGCGCGCCGACTTACGCCCTGTTGAACAAGATAATCATCGAAACGACTCCGTTGCGACATCGCAAACCTCCCTGAACACCGGTATCTGAAGCTGTCACCATTCTACGTCCGACAATAAATTCGCAGCCAGTGCAATTCAAAAATAGTGGGGGGAAATTGATATGTATCAATAGCCGGATTGGTCTGTTACTGGAGCACTGCGCGTAATACTTTGGCAGGTTTGTATTGGCGTGAATTTGCAAAAAATGGGTCAGATTATGGAGTCCGCAGGTACTTTTTTTCAGGTCATTCTCAGGAACGCATTCTGTGTTGATTCAGACAGGTTTTAGCATAAGGACGCTGGACTCTTCTTCAGGCGTCTGCTCCCTCCCATGCTGCGCGTCCCTGCGCCATTGCTTATGGATGAATATTCAGCGCTTCCCTATGCACTCAAACGGTCAGGGTCAGAAATCGTCAGCGATGAGGATACAGCTGGTGCGGCTTTTACCCCGGTTACCACTGTTATATAGCTTCGCTGCGGCCTGATGGATTCTGTCGATGGCCGCATCAAACACGATCAGTATCGCCGCTTCTGTGCTATCAGCGCCTTTCTCGATTCGCTGTAATGCGTCAACGCCCATATAAAACGAAACCTCGATGGTTTTGTCATAACCCCAGAAGCAGACCCGATTTTTGCTTTCATCAAAGCTACGCATGCTATTCGGAAAATGGATGGACATTAATTTTTATCCTCTGCATTCATACCCTTGAGAAATTTGAAGATGTCGCTGTCGGTGCTCAGAACGAGTGTGGTGCCGGTGGCAATAATCGTCTTATAGGCCTGCATAGTACGGGTGAATTCATAGAATTCCACCGACTGGGGACTCTGGTTGTAGGCGCGCGCATAGATTTCGGTCGCTTTAGCATCGGCAACACCGCGAATCTCTTCTACCGCACGATAGGCTTCGGACTGTATCTTGTTCAGATCACGTACCCGATTACCACGTATCCTGGCGGCTTCGCCATTCCCTTCGGAGAGAAAGCGTTCTGCAATCTGACGCCGCTCGCTGATCATACGATCATAGATTTTCGGGCGCACGCTATCGTTATAGTTGATGCGCTTGAAACGAATATCCAGCAACTCTATGCCGAATACCTGTACCTTTTCCGCCGCTGCGGTAAAGATGTCCTGCTCCACCTGTTTACGACCTTTTTTAATCGGTAGCAGTGACCCCATATCCAGTTTACGCTCGGCTTCGGTGAGAAAAGCATCCCTTAAGGGGACACGGTCCTGCGTAGTACGGATGATTTCGATCAGCTCATGCTTGGCGATTGCATTACGCGTTTCGCTGCCGAGGATATCGTCCAGTCGCGACTGGGCACTACGTTCATCACGCAGACGCAAAAAGTATTGTAAGGGGTCGACGATGCGCCAGCGCGCAAACAGATCAACCGAGATATACAGCTTGTCTTTGGTCGGCATATCGGATGGGCTGCCATCCCACTCCAGCACCCGTTTATCGATCGGGTTGAGCTCCTGAATGAAGGGCACCTTAAATTTCAATCCTGCCGTAGTCACCGGTTCACCAACCGGTTTACCAAACTGGGTAATGATCATCTGCTCGACTTCGCTAACCGTATAGATTGCACTCCCTGCGGTATACAGAACAAGACCTAACAGCGCAAAAATCACTATCTGCATAATTTTCATAGCTTTGGCTCCTTTTGTGAATCCAGATTGAGTAGCGGCAGAATTCCCTGAGCCTTCTGATCGATAATGATCTTGGAGCGAATGCCCGGCAATACGTCCTGCATGGTTTCGATATAGATACGCCGGCGTGTCACCTGTGGAGCCTTGCTGTACTCGGTTAGCAGAGCGGTAAATCGTGCCACATCGCCTTCCGCTTCGTTGATCCGTTTCAGTCGATAACCATCGGCTTCACGGATGCGCTGATCCTTTTCACCTTCTGCCAGAGGGATGATCTTGTTGTAATCCCGGCGTGCTTCATTGATCAGTTTTTCCTTTTCCTGTTGCGCCTGGTTTACCTCATTAAATGAGGCCTGCACCGGCGCGGGAGGATTAATGTTCTTCAACTGCACCTGGTCGATACTGATGCCCATCGTGTATTTGGTGGTCAACTCCTGCATCTTGGTCAGCGCCTCAATCTCTATTTCCTGACGACCAATGGTGATGACTTCATCCACGGTACGGTCCCCCACCACTTCACGCATCACCGACTCGGACACATAACGCAGGGTCGCACTCGGCTCTCTGACTTCAAACAGATACTTGACCGGATCCGAGATCCGATATTGCACCACCCATTCCACCAGCGCGGCATTCAGATCACCGGTCACCATTTCGGTTTCCTTATGCCCATCACGCGGACTTTGATAGGGATCAGAGGCGCCCGGCGTGAAAAAACCGAACTCCTGCTTAAGCTGGCGCTTGACCGGTACGATGGAGGCGTAATCGATCCCCAGTGGTAATTTAAAATGCAATCCAGGCGGGACTTCTTTCAGATACTGTCCAAATCGCTGTACCACCGCAACTGAGTCGCTGGGTACGGTATAGTAGGAAGTCCACAGGCCAAGACCGATCAGCAACAGAATCAACATACTGAAGATGCCATACTGACCGCCACCCGGCATCAGATTGCGCAGACGCTGCTGTCCCTCGCGCAGCAGCGCATCGAGATCGGGTGGTGTAGGACCGCCACTCCGATTATTCCAGGCGGAAAGCGGGTCATCTTTGCCATTATGATTGGTCATATTGTTATCCTGCGTGGTGTTGTGTTTGGATGATTGAAAAATATCTGCAACCAGCGATTTAACAGGTGCTTAAATCATCGGTTGGAATGCCTTATATACGTCATAGATTGTCAGGAAGAGAAACTGATTGTTTTGCACGAACAAAGCGTAAGTGAGAACGAAGAATCCAGGAGATTCAGGATCTGCACAAAGGGATGCATCATTTGATGACGCAGTGTGTAAATGCAGTATGCGGCTTATCCGACTGGATAGCGAATCATTTAATTGCGAATCAGTTTAACTGATTCGCTATCTACTGAAATCAGGTATACCGTTAATTGCAACCATCCCTGTTACCTTTCATCGAAATCACATGGCCCTGAACTGAACAGTTGACGCTGCCGGCAACGTGCATTTTGGGCACTAAACAGTTTCGCATATTTGCCAACAATGAATTCAACCACAAACCGTTAAAGAGAGAACGTCATGAGTAAAGAACAGAAAAGCAACAAAGAAACAAAAAAGAAACCGGCGTTAACCGCAAAAGAAAAAAAGGTAGCAAAAAAGGAGAAAAAGAGTTCTAGCGGTATATTTGAGCATAGCTAGGTTCCGATACAACAGCACCAAGCCCCTCAAAACTGAAGCCACACTGAGAATTCATGGATGAATTCTTCAGCGCTTCCTGATGTTTAAAACTCCAGTGTAGCGACGATCAGATTAAGCTGATTTTGCCTGCCATCCTCTCCCTGCAACGAGGCGCCTTTAACTAAAGCGGCTAATTTTTTTTGCTTTATTTTCTCCAGATACTGCTCATTACAGAGTGAGATTTTCTGTTTAATTTTTTCCAGATGCTCGGGTATAAGCTTCATGTCTCTTATCCAGGTTTCTATGATCATACCGCTGTTTTTATTAATCTTTACCGGTGGCTCGACATGATGACCGAGCTGATTAAAATCATCACACCAGTCTGATGGGGCTTTCTGCGAAAGCCTGAAAAATAAATCGATATAATCCTCTTTTCGAACGGCGGGAGGGCGATCATCATCTATCCCCACGATTTTAATAGCGCTAATCGAAGTCATCGTTTTTCTCCTTTGGTATGAACCAAATTAAATATTTTACTTCACCCGGACTGCTCAAGCTAAGGACGGCTAACAGGCCTGTTGCAATACGATTATTTTAATATTTGACTGAGCGTAGATTTGGATCGGGAAAATGAAATAAGATCAGGCTACTAAATACAGGTGCTTTAGCAAAGATTAATGCTGATGAAGACTGAATAGTCAAAGATGTGTCATCAGTCTAGCACATAGCGCTATACACAACGGTTTTAATTGTGGCGGCTTCGGCATAGCAAAGCCGCAAAATACAGGGTGACTCAGTACTCTCAAATCAATGATCTGGTATCTTCGATGTTGGCACGGCCTGTTGCCTTTCTCTAAACAGCAATTCAAAGTCTTCGCGTGATAAAGGCCGTGAAAGCAGATACCCCTGGATCAGATCGCAGCCACCCTGTAACAGGATATCTTCCTGCTCCTGTGTTTCCACACCTTCCGCTACCACCTTGAGGCCAAACACTCTGGACAGATTGAGGATCATTTCGATCATCGACTGATCGCTTTTACTGGTCGATATTTCTTCGATAAAACTGCGATCGATCTTGATTTCATCGAGTGGCACCTTGCGCAGATAACTCAGTGAAGAATAACCGGTACCAAAATCATCGATGGAAAATGAGAACCCCTGCTTTTTCAACTGGTGCATGATGCGTACCAGCTTATCCAGCTCTTCCGCCATCACCGATTCGGTTAACTCAAAGGTTATCCGGCAACAGGTTTCGGGTGTGAGATAGTCCCGGCTCAGCTGATCCACTTCATTCGGGAAGGTCTGAAAAAAAAACTGGCGCATACTGACGTTAATCGATAGTTGCTGTAGATCGATCCCATTGGCCAGCCATTCGTGCAGCGTTTTAAACGATTGCTGCATCACCCAGTAACCGATATCAATAATGAGCCCGGTTTTTTCCGCAATAGGGATAAACTCCAGTGGTGACACCATGCCCAGCTTGCTATTTTTCCAGCGTAGCAAAACTTCACAGCCGACAATGTTATGACCCGGGTCAAACTGGGGTTGAAAATTCAGATAAAACTCGTTCTTCGCGATTGCCTGATGCAATAGCCTTTCGATTTGTAGATTACGCTCAACCTTGTCTGAAATCTCCTGGCCGAACAACACAATCCCGTCTCGACCCTTATCTTTAACCTGATACATCGCAATATCAGCTTCCTTGATGTACTGATTTGCATTATTTTTAGGCTGGTGCAAAATGCTGATGCCAATGCTGGCACTGATATGTAGATGATGACGTCCGATCAGGTACACTTCCTTGAGCGATTCACGCAGGCCCTCAGCCATTTCCATGGTATCCGCCAGACAGCGCTGACGACTGGCGGCAATGCCACCGACGACGATAAACTCATCCCCGCCCATACGCGCGATCAGCACATTTTTCGGTACGATTTCGCCCATTCTGCGCGCCACCTCCTTCAGCATCACATCACCCACATCATGCCCGAGCGAATCGTTGATCGTTTTAAAGTGATCCAGATCGATCAATAATAGACTGCAGTAGCCATTATTGCTGTTGAGTGCATTCACCGTATGCTGCATCGCATCGATAAAGTAGTTACGGTTATACAGGCCGGTCAGCTGATCGTGCGACGCCTGATAACTGGTCTTAAACAGCAGTCGATTACTGCTGCTGGCGGCGTAAGTCAGCACCCAGGCAAACACACAGGCAAAAACGGTCAGCACATAGCCGTACCAGCTGGAAATCTGCGCAAAATACAGGATCAGCGGAATCATCAGGATCAGGATAATGGGCAAATACAGTCGTCGATCACTGAACAATAATGACGACGCCACCACCGCAGAACCCATCTGGGTAAAGATCGCAATATAGTGCAGATTGGAGGCATGCAGCGGAATGAAGAGCAGAAATATCACCGTCCACAGGATGAACATCAGGTAGTAAAAAAAAGTGATCTTGCGATACCAGCGGGCCAGATCGACATGACTCATGCGCTTAAAATCGAATTGTCTGTAGAGCCGGTAGCCCCACAGTGAAACCAGTGCCATACTGATATACCAGATGATGGCCCTGATCGCTGCATCATGCAAAGTGCCGAGCAGTACATACCCCAGACCCGGCCCCAGCGAAAGCCCGAGCATTACCAGTATCTGTCTACGTAAAAAAACGTAAAATGGAATGGGTCTTATGGATTCGATGTCTGTCGTCCTGTGAGTAAATGATTAGCGGCTTATGCTAATCATATTTATAGCATGAAATTTTACACCCAGGTCCTGATTTTTCCCACTCAGCCCTTGATCGAGTCTGTTAATCTAAATCACCCATAACACCAACAAATATTTCCCGGCATGAAAAAAACGCTAGCAAAACACTGTGCATTCCTAACCATGGACAGCCTGCAGAATTACCACAATTACGATGCCTTACTGGAACAACCACTGGCGCGCCGAGGCTGGAAAACACAGCGGGTTTCCTGGCGCGATAAAACCATCGACTGGAACCGTTTTGATGTGGTGCTGATCCGCTCAACCTGGGATTATCAATCAGACCCGGCTCTGTTTCTCAAGGTACTGCAACGGATTCAGCGCTCTTCTGCACAGCTTGAAAATGCGCTCGCGCTGGTGCAGTGGAACATCAATAAAGGCTATCTGAAAGATCTGCAGCGTGCCGGTTTCGACATCGTCCCAACGCAATGGCCGGATAAATTCGACGCAGCCGAGCTGGCACACTATTTTGAGCAACTGCAATGCGCTGAGATCGTAATCAAACCGCTAATCAGTGCCAACGCGGATAACACCTTCCGGCTCACGCTAAAACAGGCGCAACAGGGAGCCGACGCACTGGCGGCAGTGTTTGAGCAGCGTCCGTTTATGCTGCAACCCTTCATGACGTCGATTATTGATGAAGGCGAATTCTCGCTATTCTTTTTTGGTGGTGAATACAGCCATACGGTATTAAAAAAACCGGCCACGGGAGATTTCCGGGTACAGGAAGAGCATGGTGGAATCCTGCAGAAAGTCGAACCCGAACCGGATCTACTGGCACTGGCGACGCAACTAAATCAGTGGATACGACCAGCGCCTCTGTATTCAAGACTGGATTTCGTGCGCAGCCAGAGTGGATTCGCCATCATGGAAATCGAACTGATCGAACCATCCCTGTATTTCAATCTGGATGCCGAATCACCGGAACGCTTTGCGCGTGCTTTCGAGCAATGGATGGCACGCTGAAATATCCATCCAAACCGGTGTATAATCGCGCCCTTTGCGGCGTAAATCATGATGAGTATCGAAAAAAACCTCCACCAGCGTAGCGGCTCCAGCTGCGAACTGTGCAGTTCAAGCGAAGACCTGAGCGCTTACCCGATTCCACCGGATGCGGATGACAGCGCCGAGCAAAGCATCCTGCTGTGTGATGTGTGCCGCAGCCAGATTGAAAACCCAGATCAGGTCGATATCAACCACTGGCGCTGCCTGAACGATAGCATGTGGAGCCCGATTCCGGCGGTACAGGTAATGGCCTGGCGCATGCTGACGCGTCTACGTGCCGAAGTCTGGCCACAGGATCTGCTCGATATGCTGTACCTGGATGACGCCACCCTGAGCTGGGCCAAAGCTAGCGGTGAAGGCAGTAGCGACAGCGCACTCAAACATATCGACAGTAACGGCAATGTGCTACAGGCTGGTGACACGGTCACCCTGATCAAGGACCTGACCGTTAAAGGCGCCAACTTTACCGCCAAACGTGGTACTGCGGTGCGTGGTATTTCGCTGGTCGCCGACAACCCGGAACACATCGAAGGCCGGGTTAACAATCAGCAGATCGTGATACTGACCAAGTTTGTCAAGAAGTGAACGGTTTTCGCCGTCATCAAGTTCAGAGTTTTAATTATGGCTACTGCCAGCGCGGTGCAATGGATGCCGGATCAACGTCCGGCATGACGACTGTGTGTATTTTCAGCTCGCTCAGGCCAGATAATAATGCCCCATAATCCCGCCAAAGATGGCTGCTCCTACCCAGTGGTTGTGCAGAAAGGCCTGAAAACAGTACTCCGGTAGACGGTAGGCAATCATCGCCTGTTGATACGCCAGTAACAGTGAGGCGACAATCAGTCCGCCAAAATACACCGGCAGAAACTTCAGCTCCTGTCCGATCAGCCACAGCGTTAGAATAAACAGCACTTGCAGCATACCGATAATCAGGCGATCCGCTTCACCGAACAGGATCGCGGTCGACTTCGCACCGATACGGATATCATCATCCCGATCCACCATCGCATACATGGTGTCATAAGCCACCGTCCATAACAGTGTAGCGATATACAGTAGCCAGGTGATACGGGTCACTTCACCCGTCTGTGCCGCATACGCCATCGGCACGGCCCAGCCGAAAGCCGCCCCCAGATGCACCTGCGGCAAATAATGATAACGCTTCATAAACGGATAACTGGTGGCCAGCAATACGCCGACGATGGACAGGCAGATAGTGAAGGTATTCAGGGTCAGCACCAGCAGAAAAGCCAGCAACGCTAACACCGTAAACACCTGGAGGGCTTCCTTCTCACTGATCTTGCCGGAGGTCAGTGGCCGTTCGCGGGTTCTGGCGACATGCAGATCGATATGGCGGTCGGCATAATCATTAATCGCGCAACCGGCCGAACGCATCAACACCACCCCGCACACAAACACAAACAGTACCCATAGATCCGGCCCGCCTTCTCCAGCAATCGCCAGTGCCCATAACGTCGGCCACAACAGCAGATAGATACCGATCGGCTTATCCAGCCGCACCAGTTGTGCATACAGTTTTAATTTAGCTAAATACAGAGGATTCATGTTTGCCGGTTTTATACAGGGATTAAGTTGGTTACACTGTGTGGAATTTTATCATAAGGTCAGGCCATGATCCGTTCATTTAAAGACATCACCCCTAAAATTGCAGACCACTGTTATATCGACCAGCATGCCGATGTCATCGGTGATGTTGAAATCGGCGAGCATTGTTCGGTGTGGCCGATGAGCGTGATTCGCGGCGATGTCAATTACATCAATATCGGGCATAGCACCAATATTCAGGATGGCAGTGTGCTGCACGTCAGCCACGCCGGTGAATACAACCCGCAGGGTGCGGCACTCAGCATCGGCAATTACGTCACGGTCGGGCATAAGGTGCTGCTGCATGCCTGCACCATCGGTAATGACTGCCTGATCGGCATGGGCTCCATCGTGATGGACAATGCGGTGATCGAAGATCATGTGATGGTCGGTGCCGGTACACTGGTACCACCCGGCAAGACGCTCGAAAGTGGACATCTGTACCTCGGCAATCCGTGCCAGAAAATACGTGCGCTGACAAAGCGCGAACTGAGTTCTCTGCGTTATTCCGCCGAACATTATGTGCGTCTTAAAGACCGTTACCTGGAAAGCCAATAACCTTTGGAAAAATAGCGCAGAAATTAATCGTGTTACGGTTAGAATCTGACCTCGTTTAAATTAGTTAATGAAGAGTCTGTTATGAAGAAATGGGAATGCATTGTGTGTGGTTTTATCTATGATGAAGCCCTCGGTTTACCGGATGAAGGCATCGCTCCCGGCACCGCCTGGGATGATATCCCTGCCGGCTGGATATGTCCGGATTGCGGCGTCGGTAAATCAGATTTTGAAATGATCCAGATTTAATCCAGCCCATGCCCGAACAGAACATCATCATTATCGGCAGCGGCATGGCTGGCTATACCCTGCTACGTGAAATCCGCAAGCTTGATCCACACACAAAAGTCACCCTGATCTGTGCGGACAATGGTGATTTTTATTCCAAGCCGATGCTGTCGAATGCACTCGACAAGAATAAAACAGCGGATGCACTGGTGATGCAAACCGCGCAGAAGATGCAGCAGACTCAAAACTTCGAGCTGTTCAAACGCTGTAAAATTAACTCGATCGATATTAAAAATCAGCAAGTCAGCAGCCGTTCCCAGCTCTGGCAATACAGCCAGCTGATACTCGCCACCGGCGCACGGCCTTTTGTGTTACCGATACAGGGAAATGGGGCACAGGACATCCTGTCGATCAACCATCTGGATGACTATCGGGCATTTCGCCACAAGCTGGAACAGGCGCATCACATCGCGATTATCGGCCCTGGCCTGATCGGCTGTGAGTTTGCCAATGACCTGCTTGGCGCGGCAAAAACAGTTTCCATCATTGGCCCAGATCAGTGGCCGATTAGTAATCTACTACCGCAAAAAATCGGCCAGTTTCTGCAGCACAAACTGCAACAACTGGGCGTCGAGTTTTACCTGAATAACAGTGTGCAGTCTGTTGATCAGCACGCCAGCGGTTACCAGCTCACGCTCAGCGACAACACTACGCTGCAGGTGGATCTGGTGCTGAGTGCCGTCGGTCTGCGTGCTAATCTGGATCTGGCCAAAGACAGCGGTATCAAGACCGCACGCGGCTATGTGACCGATCGCTATCTGCAAACCTCGGTGCCGAATATCTATGCGCTGGGTGATTGCGCCGAGGTCGAAGGCCATCACCTGCCCTTCATCCTGCCGATCATGCAAAGCGCCAGAGCACTCGCCAGAACCCTCACCGGTGACAAAACCGCAGTGAGTTACCCGGCGATGCCGGTTGCAATCAAAACCCCGGCCTGTCCAATTGTAGTTTCACCTTCGGCCAACAAACAGGCGCAGTGGCAATACAGCGCCACCGAGGACGGTATCAAAGCACTTTGCTATCAGCAGGACCAGCTTATCGGCTTTGCGCTGGCCGGAGATGCCGTCACTGAAAAACAGGCTCTGACGCCTTTACTGCCTGCCGTACTCTAAACTTTCACCCCGAAGTTCATACCGATCACCAGGAACCCGACTTAATGGTGAAGAGCCGTTAAAGTTGAACCATTCAACGTCAGTCCCAGTCACACCCCTATAACAGAATTATCAATGAGGGGCCTCATGATCGAATACAACAATATCGTGTTCAGCATTATGCAGGCCATGGCCGTGCTGTTCATTTTCATGATCGGCGTTAGCGTACTGGTGGTGATCTGGATGTATATCGCCGACATTTCACAAACCGCACAGGCAATTCGCCGGAACTACCCGGTGGTGGGTCGTTTCCGCTACCTGTTTGAACATCTGGGTGATTTTTTTCGGCAGTATTTTTTCGCCCAGGACCGCGAGGAAATGCCATTCAACCGCGCGCAACGCGGCTGGGTCTATCGCTCCGCCAAAGATCTCGACACCACGGTTGCTTTCGGCTCCACCCGCAGCCTGAAAGGCACTGGCACCATTATGTTTGCTAACTGTCCCTTTCCCACTCTGGGAGATGATGCGGTAAAACCTAAACCGCTCACAATCGGCAGTCACTGTGAAAAACCCTATACCACAGCATCCCTGTTTAACATCTCCGGCATGAGTTATGGTGCCATCTCAAAACCGGCGGTTCTGGCGCTGTCAAATGGGGCCAGAATAGCTGGAGCATGGATGAACACGGGTGAAGGCGGTCTGTCTCCTTACCACCTGGAAGGCGGTGCCGAACTGGTGTTTCAGATTGGTACTGCCAAATACGGAGTACGCGATAGCGACGGTAATCTGAGCGATGAAAAGCTGAAGGCGGTAGCCGCACATGCGCAGGTCCGGATGTTTGAAATCAAGCTCAGTCAGGGCGCCAAACCCGGAAAAGGCGGCATCCTGCCGGGTATCAAGGTTACTGCACAGATCGCCAGCATACGCGGCATCGCGCCTGGACAGGATTCGATCAGCCCGAATCGACATACCGACGTTAACAACATCGGCGAACTGCTCGATCTGGTGAATCGGGTACGCCGTGTCAGCGGCAAACCGACCGGCTTCAAAACCGTAATCGGTGCCTATGGCTGGATAGAGACACTGCTGGAAGAAGTTACCCGGCGCGGCACCGACTCTGCCCCCGATTTTATCACTATCGACAGTGCCGATGGCGGCACCGGTGCAGCCCCGATGAGTCTGATGGACTACATGGGCATGCCAATCAGTGAAAGCCTGCCGCTGGTGGTCGATATGCTGGAAAAGCACCAGTTACGCGAGCGCATCAGGGTCATCGTTTCCGGCAAGCTGATCAACCCGGCAGAAGCCGCCTGGGCGTTATGTATGGGGGCCGATTTTATCACCTCTGCCAGAGGTCCGATGTTCGCTCTCGGCTGTATCCAGGCTCTGCAATGTAATAAAAATACCTGCCCCACTGGAATCACCACCCATAACCCAAAACTACAGCGCGGGCTGAATCCCGAAATCAAGGCGCTAAGGGTTAACAACTACATCCAGCACATGGTGCACGAAATTGGTGTGATATCGCATTCCTGCGGGGTAAAGGAACCGCGCGAGCTGAAACGCTTCCATTGTCGCGCCGTTACCGAAAGCGGTCGCTCGAAATCGATGCAGGAACTGTACCCGGAGTATGTTTCATAAAATCAGTCGAATGACACTTCAGCGACATCACCTCACCAGCTGATCGACCTGAGGCTATATAAAGTCACAGCCGATGGAATAAATCCCCGCCAACGGTGTATATATGATGATCTGAAGGGTATTCGTTCAGATCCGTCCGCTAACACGGAACGTATTGACATCAACAACATTTCGTCGAGATTCTGTATCATGAAAAAACCCCTGCATGCTTTAACCGCATTAACCTTAACCCTGGCTGTGAGTGCCTATGCCGACAACTCAAAAGCCCCCTCACACGGCATCGATTACCCTGCAGGATGGCAGGACTGGACCACCATTGCGGTGTCTCACCGGACCGACAATAAAACCATCCGATCGATCCTCGGTAATGACATTGCGCAAAAAGCCGCTCGTGCAGGGCAGGTTAATCCCTGGCCGGATGGCGCGATTCTGGGCAAGGTGGTGTGGAAAGACAGCACTCTGACTGACTGGCCTACAGCCAATGCTCCGGGAGAGTTTGTACATGCTGAATTTATGTTCAAGGATGCCGAAAAGTACGCCAGTACCGGTGGCTGGGGCTGGGCGCGCTGGGTCGGTCTGGAGCAGCAGCCTTTCGATAAAGGTACCCAGGTATGCACCAGTTGCCATACCCCGGTAAAAAATCGCGACTGGGTTTTTACCGACCCAGCCAGATTTCCCGAGTAAATAAAAAGGGCTCTTGAAGAGCCCTTTTTTTGCTAGCTGTTCAGCATCAATCCGGCAGCTCGCTTCTGTGATAGCCTGCCGGCAGGCTTTTGATATGCAGATCGCGTTGCGGGTACGGTATGGATACGCCATTTTCCTTGAAGCGATCCCAGATTCCGAGTAGCACATCGCTCTTCACCGAGCCTCTGCCATTTTCCGGATCATTGATCCAGATGCGCAGATCGAAGTCGACCGAGTTATCGCCATAACCGGTGATCAGGCAGCGCGGTGCCGGATCGAGCAGTACGCGTGGCACCATTTCGGCCGCTTCCAGACACAGCTTCATCACCAGACGTGGATCGGCATCGTAAGATACCCCGACCGGGATGCGCATACGTACCAGCTTGTTCGTATGCGACCAGTTTTCCACCCGCTGGGTAATCAGTTCTTCGTTGGGAATCAGATGCTCAGTGCCATCCCGCGTGACCACCGATACATAGCGTGCACCCAGATGGTTGATCCAGCCATAGGTGGTGCCGAGTGAAATCACGTCGCCCGGCTTGATCGATTTATCCAGCAGCAGAATCAACCCACTCACCAGATTAGAGAATATCTTCTGCAGGCCAAAACCGAGACCCACCGCTAACGCACCACTGAATACCGCGAGTGCGGTTAAATCGATGCCGACGGTATTCAGCGCGACCAGCGTGGCAATGGTTAAGAAACCGATGCGGAATAGTTTGGTAAACAGAACCTTGGCAGCCGGTGTGAAGGACTTATTGCTACCGAGCCTTTTTTCCACCAGATCGGACATGGTGCTGGCGAGCCAGATCAGAACACCCAGGGCGACGATAGACTTTATCACCAGCAACAGGGAGATCGGTTTGTCACCGACCATGACCGACATCGCATCCAGACCAGCCAGCATCTGCGGCAACAGACCAAGGATATTAGCGGCGGCAGCGATCCAGGCAACGACTGCAACCATGTTTGCCATAAACGAGTTTTTAATCCACTGACTGAACAGGCGGATCACAATCCACGCCGTCAACAGGCTGCTGGTCAGGGTGATCAGGCCATGCTGGATATCAAACAGCCGGGCAATCCAGACCACAATGTATTGCTGCAACAGCCACAGAAAGGCAACCGATACCGATTGCAGTGCCAGCCATATGCGCGCCAACCCGCCGATATGGCCGGTCTTTTCTGACATTTTCTGGAAAAACTTTTTGGTATACCCAGACAGGAAATAAGAGCTTAGAAAGATCAGGAAAATAATAACGAACTGATACAGATGTGCAGCCACCCAGATTTTGTCTAAAAACCAGGTTTCCAACTGCAGAATAAGATCTGTCCACCAGGCGGGGCTGAATATTTTTTCCATAATGATCACGCTAACAAAGGAGAACGAAGTATAGGGGACGAACCACCCGTTTATAAACAGTTAAATATAACCATATAAATTCAGACCTGCCGGCTCGGCAAATAGTTACAGGTTCAACTGAAATGAGCAATGCGGTATCTGCAAATGGATGCCGGATCAAAGTCCGGCATGACGTTTCTGTGCGTATTGACTACTCACCTGAACCCCCACCACATCCGCACATTAAGCCCGACCTTGGTCATACACACGCACCACTGAAGGGAATCAGGAGTTAGAGCCACGTCAGGAACCGTGGCCGAGAGCAACGTAGGAGCTGTTGTCGAGGAGGCCAGAGCGAGGCAGCTATCAAGAAGACCGACGCCGGTATCAAGACTGCAGCCATCGGTTCGATAGAATCTGCATCAACCTCCGCCATGTCGGCCTACTTCAATTCAGCAGGATCAGATTATCCCGATGTACCAGCTCGGCTTCGTCTTCATAGCCGAGTATGTCAGGTATCTGCTTACTCGGATGACCGATGATCTTGCGCGCTTCATCAGCCGGGTAATTCACCAGACCACGGGCGATTTCCCGGCCATCGAGTGTCATACAGGAAACCACTTCACCACGTTTGAAATCACCGCGTACCTCTTTGACCCCGATTGGTAACAGACTGGCACCGGATTGTTTCAGAACGTTCACCGCGCCTTCATCCAGCAGCAGTTCACCGGCACAGCGCATATGCCCGCCCAGCCACTGTTTACGAGCCGCCATCTGGCCCTTTCTGGCACTCAGATAGGTCCCGATAGATTCACCTTTGACCACGCGTTTGATCACATCCGGTTCGCGTCCGTAAGCGATCACGGTATGGGTGCCGGAGCGGGCCGCCTTCTGCGCCGCGACGACCTTGGTGTACATGCCGCCACGTCCTAGCGTACCGGCGCTAGTGCCGGCAAATTCGAGCAATTGACGATCATCTGCTTCGGCTTTTTCGATCAAGCGTGCATTTGGATTAAGCTCGGGGTTGCTGTCAAACAGGCCTTTCTGATCGGTCAGAATGATCATCAGGTCGGCTTCGATCAGATTCGCCACCAGTGCACCGAGGGTATCGTTATCGCCGAAGCGAATCTCTTCGGTTGCCACCGTGTCGTTTTCATTCACCACCGGAACGGTGCCATAAGCCAGCAGCGTGCGCAGGGTGGAGCGTGCATTCAGATAGCGTTTACGATTAGCCAGATCTTCATGCGTGAGTAAGACCTGAGCGCTTTGCACCCCGTGCTTCTGGAAGCAGCTTTCATAGGCCTGAATCAGGCCCATCTGACCCACCGCTGCCGAAGCCTGTAGTGCATGGATGCTGGTTGGACGCTGTTTCAGCCCGAGGCGCTTGATGCCTTCGGCCACGGCACCGGAAGATACCAGCACCACATCCATGCCGGACAGACGCAACTGGGCGATCTGATCCGACCAGGCAGCAATGGCCTGTTGATCCAGACCCTTGCCGCCATTCGTTATCAGTGCACTGCCGATCTTGATGACAATACGCTTAATTCGACTCATCGCTGTCTCTTTCGGCGGATAAGTTTTCAGTATCTTCTGCATCTGCGGCCGCTGCTGCGGTGGCTTCCACCAGCACCATGATGTCATAACACAGCTGCTCGACACCGGCCTTATTGATCGCACTGATTTGATACACCGGCCCTTCCCAGCCCAGCCCGTCGATAACCTGTTGACAGCGCTGCTGCTGTTCCGCTTCGGGCAGCAGGTCGAGTTTATTCAACACCAGCCAGCGCGGTTTCTGAAACAGTGAGTCGTCGTAGTTTTTCAGTTCCTGCAGTATTTTTATCGCATCCTGTGCCGGGTCATGGTTTTCATCCAGCGGTGCCACATCGATGATATGTAACAGCAGACGGGTACGTTGCAGATGCTTCAGAAAACGTATACCCAGACCAACGCCTTCGGAAGCGCCTTCGATCAGACCAGGAATATCGGCGATCACGAAACTGCGATGCGGGGCCACACTCACCACACCCAGATTAGGATGCAGGGTAGTGAAGGGATAATCCGCCACTTTCGGGCGTGCCGCCGATACCGAACGGATAAAGGTCGATTTACCGGCATTCGGCATGCCCAGCAGGCCGACGTCGGCGATCACCTTCATCTCCAGTCGCAGGTCAAAAAGTTCGCCTTCTGAACCGGGGCTACATTGACGCGGAGCACGATTGGTGGAGCTTTTGTAGCGTGTATTGCCTAGCCCGTGAAACCCGCCGCGCGCGACCAGTATCGGCTCACCCGCTACGGTTACATCGGCGATCAGCTCATCATTTTCCAGGGTGCGGATGGTGGTGCCAAGCGGCATCGGAATAAAGATATCCTCACCCTTGCGTCCGGTTTTGGTACGACTTTGACCGGTACGCCCATTATCCGCCACATACTTGCGCTGATTACGGAAGTCAGACAGGGTATTCAGGTCACCACTGCCGACCACGTACACCGAACCGCCATCGCCACCGTCACCACCGTCCGGCCCACCCATCGGAATGTATTTTTCGCGCCGAAAACTGACGATACCATTGCCGCCCTTGCCTGCGCGTACCTGGATGATTGCTTCGTCGATAAATTTCATGGTCGGATTCCGGAAAAAAAGGCGCTTAGTATATCACTGAGTTTTAATATTGAATATGCGGGCGGTGTTAGTATCGCTTCAGAATCAGCGCTGTTTGTGCTATGCAGAGCGAATTGCGCCCATTTCCAGTGGCCGCACTGGGGAATCGACTGCATCCCCGATGATTCAGGCACGATCAGCGTCTATCGATACAGCGGCTCAAGCAATTCTGCAGGTGCTTTTGATGCCGCGCCGTGACCGGCTTTGTGCAGTCGCGCAATCTGTTCGACAATCAGCTGAAAATCGATTTTTACAGTCTGTCCTCCGTACAATACCGCGTCCAGCTTGCGAATTTCCTGCGCCACCCTGGCGTCCAGCATCGGCTGCAGGTCGCTCACACTGGTCATCTTTTGTTGCGGGTAAAACGCCTTTGCCCAGTTCAGCAAATGTGTTCTGCAGCCCGCCACATCCTTAACCGTGCAGGACGCTTTGAACCACTTCAAGTGCTGTTCCACGCCTGTCCTGGCCGGCTGTGCCTGAACCGCTACAGCTGGGCGTTTTCTGCGCGCCACCAGCAACCAGCCCACCAGCGTTAGCAGCCACCCCACAGCCAGCAGTATCGCCACCCACTTCCAGTTAGAGAAAAGATCATCCGGCAAAACTGTCGGAGCGGTTGAGGCTGGTATTTCCGGGGTCAGCTCGGGAGGAGCGGTTGCGGAAGCTAGCGGCGCCATTGCGGTCGGGGCAGCAGCGGCTGGTGTAACGGTAGTAACAACCGTCGCCTTAGCGGCGGCCTGCACCTGTACCTTGCGCGCAGGAATGCGGGCAATTTCACGCATCTGTGTGCGCGTATTCCACCAGGCAATCTCAATCGCCGGCAATGTCATGGAGCCAGCACGGGTCGGTATCAGCGCCACCTTTTCAACCCGGTAACCAGTCATCCCGGTGTCATTCGCGACATCATTCAGTAGTGGCTGATCCGGGTACTGCTTAAGTCCATCCATCGACATATCCGGTAGCGGTGGTAACTGCGCAGCCGTCAGGCCTTCCGCCTTGATCGACAGTGTGCGCGTCAGGGGCTCTCCCTGAATAAACTGAGGGGGGTCCTGCGCCCACTGTTCGCTCAGCTGGAACTCTTTTGCGGGCAGCCAGGGATTGACATTAATACTCGCTGGAAGCGGTAACACGGCCACACTCAGCTCATTCGAATAGGCGCGCAGCAGTTTGCCCCGGCTATTACCGAAGGTATCAAAAAATATGCCCGAGCCATTTCCGGTTCTGGCTTCAACCAGCACCGGCTGGACCTTTAACAGGCCACTGGTTTGCGGGAATAGCGCATAGCGTTGTTCGATCACATGATAGCTTTGATCCGCTATCTGAGTCTGGTACTGTTTGACCTTACCGAGCGGTTCGATCAGCACATCCATGCCATTGAAATTAAGCTTATCCATACCGTAGGAAGCGAGCTTCTGGGCACTCAAAATCTGCTGCGTAATCACCAGTTGCTGCTGTGCATAGACCTGCTGTTGATCAACTTCTATCCGGGTATAAAATCCAGTCTGAGCCTGCTGATCGACTGGCGTTTCCTGTACACTAATCTGTAACGCAGGACTGGAATCAGCACCGAACTTGATCGCTGGCAATGTCAGCTTACCCGGCTTTCTGGCGATCACGCTCAGGGTCCAGGTCTTACTGCTGCTATAGCGTCCATTGATAATACTGACGTTACTACTCTGGCCCCGATGCAGAATGTCGAGCTGCGCTTCGAGCGGTGTGAAATCAGGATCATCATCCACCGCGTCAGCACTTTCATACACCAGTTTAAACGATTCATTCAGATTTACCGGATTACGATCCGAGCTGACCTCAATGCGCGCGGCAAACACCGATATTGCAAACAAACACAGCATTATCCCGGGTAGCAGGGTTTTGCCTGAAGCTGTCAGCAAGCGTTGAATTGTGGGCATAATCACCATGGCTCCTTTTCACGTGTAGGCTGTTGTTGTCGACTGTACTGGTAGCGGAATTTGTTCCGCAGCAGGCCACCCGGATCATCCGGAATACGCCTTAACCATTGTGCCTCAGCCTGCTCCGACAGACTTTCGGTTTGCTGCTGCTCACTCATCTCTTTTTGCTCTACCGGCTCATCCTGTTGTTCCGGTTTTTGCTCAGCCTGCGCCTGTGACTGCTGCTCAGCTTCAGACTTTTCATCCTGTTTTTCAGCCTCAGACTGTTGCTGTTGAGCCTGTTTCAGGGTCTCTTCGTTCTGCTCCGCATTCTGTGACTGCGCAGCGCTTTGATCCTGAGATGACTGCTCCCCCTGTTGCTGGCCGGGCTGCTGTCCGGGCTGATCAGAATCCTGCTGTTGCGACTGCTGATTCTTATCTTTCTGCTGCTCGCTGTTATCCTGTGGCTTATTCTGTTTCTGTTGTTGCTGCTGCTTGTTTAAGGCCTGCTCAACCTGTTCCCGATTAAATCGTGCATCTTCGTGTTCAGGCTGCTGACTGAGTAATTCATCATAGCTATCCAGCGCTTCCTGCAGCTGTCCCATTCTGGCCAGCGCATTTCCCCGGTTATACAGGCTATCCGCTGAGTGCTGGGTTTCCAGCTCGGTCACAGCCTGTTCATACTGCCCGGCCTTATAATGCGCCGCAGCCTTCCAGTCTGGACGCTGAAACAGGCTCGCGGCTGCCTCTGCATCGCCGGCCTTCAACGCCTGCTCGGCACGTTGATCGGGAGTTTTCCACAGACTGTTCCACTCAGGCAATTCGAGTGCATACGCAGAATCCGCTGCAGGCAGCAAATACAGCGCCAGTAGGAGCGACAGAAATATTCCACGCCGGAAGATCAGCGCCACCAGGGGTGTGACCAGTAACAGCAGCCAGGGGCCTTCCTCCTGCCAGCGATCCGCCTTGAAATCGGTCTGCTCATGCCCCTGCGCTCGTTCATCGCTCTGTAAAAATTGCTGGTACAGATTCAAATCACCATCATCGATTCCAAGCATGCTGTAAACGCCACCCAGCCGGCTAGCCAACGTGCGCAACTCGCCATGATTGGTTTTGGCGACAACAATAGAGCCCTGAGCATCCTTGATAAAGCCACCGGCTGCACCTGGAATCGGCGCTCCCTGTTCGGTCCCCACGGCGAGCAACGATACGCGCAGGCCGGTTAATTCCAGTTGCTGTATTTTCTGCATGGAGTCAGCACTTAAGCCATCCGTTATCAATAGAATATCACCTCGACTGATGGACGCATTGCTAAACAGTTCACGCGCCTTTTCAATCGCCAGATCAGCTCGACTGCCCTGCATGGGCATAATGTCGGTGGTGAGGCTGTTAACCAGTGACTGAATTGTTTCGCTGTCATCGGTCAGCGGACTTACGGTATAAGGGGTCGCAGCAAAAGCGATCAACGCGGTCTGGCCTTCTTTGCGCATCTTGAGCAGATCAAGAAGTTTCAGGCGCGCTCGGCTGAGGCGACTGGGTTTAACATCAGTGCTATCCATCGAGCTCGATAGATCGAGTAAAACCACCAGCGCAGATTGCTGTTTATACACCGGTAACGCTGATTTTTTCCACACCGGGCCACTCAGCGCAAGCACACTCAGCACGCCCAGCAATAACCATAACAGCACCGGCCAGCGTGATTTTCCCTGCGCTTTTCCAACTAGAAGATGGGGCAACAGTTGGGCATCAATCACCGCAGCCCAGTCCCTGCTGAACAGCTGCTGGCGCCAGAAAAACCATGCCAGCAAGAATACCGGCAACAGCATCCATAACCATTCGGGACGTAAAAGCTGGACTGTCATCGCTTCAACCTGCTGCTCAACAGCGTCTGCGTTGCAATTAAAAGTGCCAGTATCAGCGCTATCGCGAGCGGCCACACATACAGGGATTTTACCGGGCGGAAAGTTTTACTGTCGACTTCCACCGGCTCCAGTTTATTCAGATGCTGGTAGATGAAACTCAACTCTTCGGTATCACGCGCACGAAAATACAGCCCGCCAGTCTGTTCGGCAATCGCCATCAGGGTTTTTTCATCCAGATCCTGTGAAGGATTGATACGCTGTTTACCAAAAAATGTATCGCGGATTATTTCATCCGCTCCGATACCGATGGTATAGATCTTGAGGCCGTGACTGGCCGCCAGTTCAGCCGCTTTGAGCGGGGAAATTTCACCGGCCGTATTAGCGCCATCGGTTAACAGAATCAGTACCCGACTGCCTTCCTGTTTATCTTTCAGGCGCTTGATCGCGAGTCCGATCGCATCACCGATCGCGGTTTCGGTGCCGGCCAGACCGATCACCGATTCCAGCAGTAGTGTATTCACCGTGGTCAGATCGAAGGTCAGCGGAGTCTGCAGATAGGCATTGCGACCGAACAGTATCAAGCCCAGACGATCCCCCTGACGCTTACGAATAAACTCACCGGCGACATACTTGGTGGCGGTCAAGCGATCTACCGCACGCCCGTTGATACGAAAATCCTCGGCCTGCATACTGCCGGACAGATCGACCGCCAGCATCAGATCTCGACCACTGACCGGCAGCTCAATCTGCTCACCGACCCACTGCGGCCGAGCCGTGGCCAGCACCAGCAGTATCCAGCCGATTACCAGCAGCAATATCACCAGCAGATTCTTTCTACCCTGCTGAAGACTGCCTGCCAGTGGCTGGAAATCTTCCAGAAACGGTACCCGTAGCGCAGCCTGCTGGCGTTTGTGCGCCACCGGTATCAGCTTCCAGATCAGCACGGGTAACGGCAACAGCAGGAATGCCCAGGGCCAGCCCAGTTCAAGCATTTTTCACCCCGCGTGCCAGTCCTTTTACCCAGCGCTGCAACTGCTGTAGCAGATCTTCAATCTGCTGATCGCTTAATTGCGGCTGCTTTTGATAAGGGGCCTGAGTAATTAATTCAAGATTTTCCTGCGACAACGGGTCTTTTGCGGCCAGTTGATTGAGTTGCGCCAACCATTCAGCGCCCAGCGTTCCGGCACTTTGTTTTCGCGGCAGATAACTGATCCCGATACGTCTCAGTATCACCGACAGTTGCTGAATCAGCTGCTGTTTATTGAGGTCCTGGCGATACCCGGCAATCAAGCTATCGATTTCACTCAGCACTCTCTTTTTGAGGTTCGGCCGGGTTAGTTTTCTGATCAGCCACCAGCCGAGTAGCAGAATGATGATCAGCAACACCAGTAGCGCCCACCAGCCCGGTGCAGGCGGCCACCAGGACACCGCATCCGGCAGGTGTATATCTCTTAATTCAAGTGTGTCAGCCGGGTTCATTGCTGCACCTGATCACTACTGGCGAGCGGGGTCGACATCAGGCCGCTTAACAGGGGCTGCTCGGTGGATAAGGGCAGATAGCGTACTGCGATTTTAAGACACAGGTTTTTAAGGTTTTGCTGATGCTGGCTGAAGCGTTGCTGATAGCGTTCACGCACGCTTGCATCGGCCGAGTTAATCTCTGTTTCATCCCTGCCATCAGTGACTCGATAAAGCCCGGCCTGCGGTAACTGCGCCTCGAGCGGGTCATGCAGATGGATCAGCTCCAGTTCGTTATGTCGACCGAGACGACTCAGGGTCGACTCCAGCTGGCTGGAGACATGACGGAAATCGCTGATCAGATAAATCAGGCTGCCCGGATGAGCCACATGCAGCAGGCGTTTGAGTGCATGTTCGGATGCCTGCTGGCGGTCCTTTAAAGCAGCGCTATCTTTGTGCTGCTGATAACTGTATTCCGACAGATGCTGAATCAACTGCAGCACTGCCGACTTGCCGCGTCCCGGTCGGATTTCCAGATGGCCCTGCTCGGAAAAAATCAGCCCACCCAGTCGGTCGCCCTGATGACAGGACTTCCAGGCCAGGATGGCCGCCACTTTGGCGGCCATTACCGATTTAAAATACTGTCGGGTACCGAAAAACATCGGTGCGCGAAAATCTACCCACAGCAACACCGGGCGCTCACGCTCTTCGCGAAAAACCTTGGAATGCGGCTTATTGGTTCGAGCCGTAACGCGCCAGTCGATATTACGCACATCGTCACCCGGTTGATACAGACGCGCTTCATCGAATTCCATGCCACGTCCCCTGAAAGAAGACACATAACCACCGTTATGCTGGGAACGGATCTGCCCTTTTGGCGAACGTAACAGACGTGCTTCACGCTGTAACGCAATCAGCCCGGACTGACTGATATGGATAATGCCGTCGTTACTATCCTGACCTTCTGTGTGCCGCATAATCGACTCAGGGAACCGCTACCCGGTTAATCAGCTCATTGATAAAACGGTCGGTGGTAATCCCTTCCGCTTCCGCTTCATAACTTAGAATAACCCGATGGCGTAATACGTCGAAGGCAATCGCCTGAATATCATCCGGGGTCACATAGTCACGCCCGTCCAGCCAGGCATGAGCGCGTGAACAGCGATCGAGTGCGATACTGGCACGCGGACTGGCGCCATACTCCATCCAGTTCTGCAAATCCTTACCATAGGCCGCCGGTTGGCGGGTTGCCATCACCAGTTGCAGCAGGTAGGTTTCGAGGTTATCGGCCATGTGTACATCCAGCACTTCGTTGCGTGCAGCGAACAGATCAGCCTGCGCAATAACCACCGACGCAGGTACCGGGTGGGTACCGCCGTCGCGTGCTTCATTGCGGTTCAGATAAAGTATCTTGCGTTCCGATTCGGCATCCGGGTAATCGATGCTGACATGCATCAGAAAGCGATCGAGTTGAGCCTCCGGCAACGGATAGGTGCCTTCCTGCTCGATCGGATTCTGTGTCGCCATCACCAGAAACAGCGATGGTAGCGGATAGGTTTCAGCGCCAACCGTAATCTGTCTTTCGGCCATCGCTTCGAGCAGTGCAGACTGCACCTTGGCCGGTGCGCGATTAATTTCGTCGGCCAGGATCAGATTATGAAACAGCGGCCCTTTCTGGAATTTGAAACTGCCATCCTGGGGCCGGTAGATGTCGGTACCGGTAAGATCGGCCGGTAACAGATCGGGAGTAAACTGGACGCGGTGAAAATCACCTTCGATACAGTCACTCAATACCTTGATCGCACGTGTCTTGGCCAGTCCGGGAGCCCCTTCGACGAGCAGATGGCCATCTGCCAGCAGGGCCATCATCAGCCGGTTAATCAGCTTTGGCTGGCCGATAATCTGACTTTCGGCGTATTGTTTTAATTGTTGAAAACTTTGTTGATGAGACAAGCTAGCGCCCTCTTGCAATTTTATTAGCGTGGATTTGATTATTGTTGTGCAACATAGTTCCAGTTAAATAAAACTCAAGCCGCAAAAAACCATGCCGTGAACCTTAACGGAAAACACTGCTCCTGCCCGTCCATGGGCTCGCAGCATAAGCACCCTTCTCGGCCTTCCATGGCCTTCAGGGCATAAGCACTTCCTTGTGCAAAAAAAAACCCCGCCAGGCGGGGTTTCTTTAATTCATAACGAAGCGGAACGCTTATGCAGCAGCAGCCACGACGTCGACGAAAGTGCGGTTATGGCGACCCCTGATCTTAAACTCAACATTGCCTTCGGATTTCGCGAAAAGCGTATGATCCTTGCCAATACCAACGTTTTCGCCGGGATGGAACTTGGTACCACGCTGACGCACGATAATATTACCGGGAACCACCACTTCGCCACCAAATTTCTTAACACCCAGTCTCTTCGACTGCGAATCACGACCGTTGCGGGTCGAACCCGCCGCTTTCTTATGTGCCATAGTTTACACCTACCTAATATTCTTCAGCTCAGGGCTTATGCCGTGATCTTGGTTACTTCGATTTCTGTATAGCTCTGACGATGCCCCATCTGCCTACGATAGTGCTTACGACGATGGAACTTTACAATTTCAACTTTCTTGGCGCGACCATGGGAAACGATCGTTGCAGTTACAGAGCCTTTATCGAGCATAGGAGAACCTACCTGGATATTATCACCATCAGCAACCATCAGGACCTGATCCAGTTCAATGACAGAACCTTCTTCGCCTACTATTTTTTCTACCTTTAATGTCTCACCTTCGGTGACACGGTACTGTTTTCCGCCTGTAGCGATGACAGCGTACATTGTGATGTTCTCCAAACCGATCTCGAAAAGGGCGCAGATTTTATCCGCCAAACCTTTTCAGGTCAATGTTTTATTCAGCTTTTGTGCAACTAATGCAATTAACAGCCAGCCAGCGGCAATCACCACGATCGATGGCCCGGTCTGTAAATCGAGTTGCCAGGAAAAAAACATCCCGCAAATCAGCGACATCAGGCCGAAAATCAGGCTCAGCAGCAACATCTGTTCAGGACTGCGACTGAACACCCGGGCCGCATTCACCGGAATCACCAGCATCGCCCCGATCAGCAACACCCCCATCACCTTCATCATCACCGCGATCAGCAGCGCGATCATCAGGTAAAGAATCAGCTGAATCTTCTGTACCGGCACCCCCTCGGCCTGCGCAATCTCGGGACAGATCGATATGGCCACGAACGATCCCCAGTGCTGCCACAGCAGAAACAGTAATACGAATACGGTGAACGCGATAAAACCCAGATCACTCAGCGAGGTTGCCAGTAGATCACCGAACAGAATCGCTTCCAGACTGACATTGCCGGCACCCGCCACACTCAGCAGCAGGATACCCGCCGCCAGACCGGTATTCGAGATAATCGCCAGCACCGATTCGGACATCGCGAGCGGTCGGCCGCCCATCGACTGTCGCACAATCAGCATAATCAACAGGATGACGGCGAGCACTCCGATGACCGGCTGTATCGATAGCAGGATGCCAAGTCCGACCCCGAATACCGACGCATGCCCAAGGGTATCGGCCAGAAAGGACAGCCGTTGCCACACCATCAGGCAGCCCATCGGTGCCGCTACCAGCACCATCAGCAACCCGGCCAGCAGACTGCGCAGCAGGAAATCGTCAAGCATGTGGCGGCTCCGGATGCTGTACACAGCTTTCGCAGCCACCGCTCAACTCGTGTACATGATCATGATGATGGGTATAGACCGCCAGCGATTCGGCCACCCTGCCGCCAAACAGGGCCAGATATTCAGGATGCTGACTGACCGACTCCGGTTTCCCGGAGCAGCATAGATGATGATTCAGACATAACACCTGATCGGTTTTCGACATCACCAGATGCAGATCATGCGACACCATCAGAATAGCGCAGTGAATCTCGTCGCGCAGCTCTGCAATCAGCTCATACATCTCTACTTCGCCGGTGATATCCACCCCGGCCGTAGGTTCATCCAGCACCAGCAACTGCGGTCGGCCCAGCAGTGCACGCGCCAGCATCACGCGTTGCATTTCACCACCGGACAGATCCCGGACCTGTTGATTCACCAGCGCCGCAACCGAGGTTTTTGTCAACGCCTGCAGCAGATCTTTTTCGGATACTTTCTGGGTCAGCGACATCAGGCGCCTGACGGTCATCGGCACCAGCGGGTTCATCTTCGAGTTTTGCGGCAGGTAGCTCATTGTGAGCCCGGCTTGACGCGTAATCCGGCCGCTAAAAGCCCGGTTCAGGCCGATCACAATATTCACCAGCGATGACTTGCCAGCGCCATTCGGCCCGATGATCGTGGTGATCTGATCCGGCTCCAGTACAAAACTGATATCGTGCAGGATTTGCCGGCCAGCAACCTGATAACCAATGTGACTGGCGTGGATTAACGGCATACTACTTACGGCAGTCGGCACACAGGCCGCTGACTTCGATCACCGCATGACTCACTTCAAAGCCCAGTTCACGCGCTTCACTGGTGAAAAGCTGACAGGTGTTTTCCAGCTCAGCAACCCGCTCACAGGCGGAACAGATCAGAAACTGCGCTTCACTGCCATGTCCGGGATGCATACAGGGGATGAAGGCATTTTTGCTTTCGATACGGTGCACCAGCCCCTGCTGCTGCAGGAAATCAAGCGCGCGGTACACAATCGGCGGGGTTACATTCTGCTCCAGCCGATTCAACGTACTCAATACTTCATAGGCCCCCATCGGTTGATGGGTCGACAGCAGCACTTCCAGCACCTGCTGCCGGCGCGGGGTTAATCTGACTACACGTTTTTCACACAGCGTACGTGCCGCCTGTAACAGAGTTTTTTCACAGTGCTGATGATTATGCCGGCTAAAGGCGAGGGCAGATTTTTGTGGCGTCGATGGCATAGTGTTATATTATTACATTACCTTTTTAAATTCACTGTAATTTTCCCGAGTCATATTCATGCGCCCAGCCCTGTGCTTCCTACTGCTATTTTTTTCCGTCCAGTTACTGGCGGACAAGCCGCCTAAAGTGATTGCTTCCATCAAGCCGCTACAGTTGATTGCGAATGAAATCATGCAGGGAGCCGGATCTGCAGAGCTGCTCATCGACAGCCAGCAATCCCCGCATCATTTTCAGCTCAGGCCGTCGCAGTTAACACTCGCCAGCAGCGCTGATTTACTGATCTGGATCAGCGATGAGTTCGAAACCGGCCTGCGCCGCGTACAGTCCATCCTGCCCGCCGCTACCCACCGTCTGCAACTGGCCACAGCCTTACCCGCCGAACTTCTGATTGGCGAGGGTCATGAGCTCGATGGCCACCTCTGGCTGGCGGCGGACAATGTGATCGCAATAGCTGAACTGATTACCCACCAGCTGATCACACTCAATCCTCACAATCAGGCGCTATACCAAACTAATAGCCAGCGCCTGATCCAGAACCTCAACATCTGGCAACAGCAAACCCGCATGCAACTGAATAGTGCCAGACCTCGCTATATGCTGGATCATCAGTTTATGGCCTATTTCGAGCGCAGCTTTACGCTGCACAATAGCGGCAGTCTGCGCAACAGTCATGACCACGGCAGCAGCATCCGACAGTTGAGCCAGCTACATCTTCAACTGGCTGACTCTGCCCCAAAGTGCCTGCTGGTCTCCAGCCTGCCAGCATCAAAACAGGCACTCCAGATCAGCCAGCGTTATCAGCTGGAAATCAAACTGATCAATACCCTGGGTGAAACCAGTAACCCGAAAAACATTATCGACTTACTGAATGAGATTGCCGTTACCCTGCAGCAATGCCGCTAAATCACTACAAATCTATAAATGACCTCTATCAAGGCATAGAGAGAACCATTTGCAAGAAACCGGGCATACGGTTAATCTGCGTGCCATTTTCAAATATCCCCGTTTGGCGCAAGGTTAACGGGCACGCACTTATTTCCCTTTATCTGGAGGATAATCATGATTAAACCCGTAGGATCTGACGAGCTACAACCCCGTTTCGTTTACGATACTGTTGAGCATGCAAAGCTGATGAAAGAGGCGGAAACTCTGCCGTCTGTGATCATCAGTTCACAGGCTGCCGGTAATGCCGTAATGATGGGTGCCGGTTATTTCAACCCATTAAAAGGCTTCATGAGCCTGGCTGACGGTATGGGTGCTGCGGAAAAAATGACCCTGACCGACGGTTCATTCTTCCCGGTTCCGGTACTTTGCCTGCTCGAAAATAGCGACGCCATCGGCTCCGCAAAACGTATTGCTCTGCGCGATCCGAACATGGAAGGCAATCCAGTTCTGGCGATTATGGATATACAGAACATCGAAACCGTCAGCGCCGAACAAATGGCGATCATGACCGACAAGGTTTACCGTACTGCTGACCCTGAGCATCCCGGCGTAGCGGCTTTCAACAGCCAGGGTAATATCGCTGTTTCAGGCCCGATCCAGGTATTACATTTCAGCTACTTCATCGATGAATTCCCCGATACCTTCCGTACCGCAGTTGAAATCCGTAACGAAATTGCCGAGCGCGGCTGGAACAAGATCGTCGCATTCCAGACCCGTAACCCGATGCACCTGGCGCACGAAGAACTGTGCCACATGGCGATGGATCGTCTTGGCTGTGATGGCCTGGTGATTCACATGCTGCTGGGCAAGCTGAAGCAGGGCGACATTCCTGCACCGGTGCGTGATGCCGCGATCCGTAAGATGGTAGAAGTTTACTTCCCGCCGAATAGCGCAATGGTCACAGGCTATGGCTTCGACATGCTGTATGCCGGTCCACGTGAAGCCGTGTTACATGCCTACTTCCGTCAGAACATGGGTGCAACCCATTTCATCATCGGTCGTGATCATGCCGGTGTTGGCGATTACTACGGCGCTTTCGATGCCCAGACTATTTTTGATGACGAAGTACCGGCTGGCGCACTCGATATCGAAATCTTCAAGGCTGACCATACCGCATGGTCGAAGAAGCTAAACAAGGTAGTGATGATGTGTGAAGCACCGGATCACCAAAAGGAAGACTTTGTACTGTTATCCGGTACCAAGGTTCGTGAAATGCTGGGTAATGGCGAAGCGCCACCAAAAGAATTTTCACGCCCTGAGGTTGCCAAGATCCTGATAAACTACTATCAGTCACTCAACTAAGGCACAGCCTTAAAAGAAAGGGGGGCGGTTAATCCGCCCTTTTTTTTGTGTAATTTTTAAATTTCTGTAAAGTACGCACACTATTTAAGCAACGAAAAATGATGATCCTGAATTGCTTCGTGATCATCAAGTGCTTCGTGGTAAAAAAACTCACTCTAAACCATTAATTTGAACAGCAAGATGAATAGCAGCATGCCCGTAACCGAAGCCTTCACCCTGGATAGCCTGCGCGCATTCACTGCAGCCGATATGCAGCGCGTCAACGATGTTATCGAAAATCACCTGAAGTCCGAGGTCGTGCTGATCAATCAGCTGAGTCAGCATATCATTCACAGCGGCGGCAAACGTATACGCCCGATGCTGGTGATGCTGTGTGCCAAAGCCTGTGGCTATCACGCAGAAAAAGACGCCCTGCTGGCAGCCATTATCGAGTTTATCCATACCGCCACACTGCTGCACGACGATGTGGTGGATGAATCCCAGATGCGTCGCGGCGAGCAGACCGCCAGCTCTATCTGGGGCAATGAGGCCGCCGTACTGGTCGGGGATTATCTCTACTCTCGCGCCTTTCAGCTGATGGTGCAGGCCGAATCCCTGCCCATCATGAAACTGATGGCGGATACCACCAATACCATCGCGCAGGGTGAAGTATTACAGCTACTCAACATCAATGACCCGGATACCAGCGAACAACGCTATCATCAGGTCATCTACAATAAAACCGCCTGCCTGTTTGAAGCCGCGTGTAAAATCGGTGCCATCATCACGGCCGCCGATGCCTCCGTTGAGCAGGCCCTTGGCCTGTTCGGCAAACACCTGGGAATAGCTTTTCAGCTGGTCGATGATGCGCTGGATTATGAGGCCGATAGCAGTGAACTGGGTAAGAACGTTGGCGATGATCTGGCCGAAGGCAAACCGACACTGCCATTGATCTATGCCATGCAACAGGGCAATCAGCAGCAACGCAGCCTGATTCGCAGCGCTATCGAACAGGGTGGGCTCGACCAGATCCAGCAGATCACCCAGATCATCAATCAAACGGGAGCGCTGGCCTATACCCATCAGCAGGCGATACAGCACGCAGAAATCGCCAAACAATCTATTTCCTCTCTGCCTGACTCGGCTGCCAGACAGGCCTTACTCTTTCTAGCTGATTATGCTGTGGAGCGCAGTTACTGATAGCTTCCGCAACAAATAGCTAAAACAATTCCAAAAAGCTTAAATTATCTGAATTTCAGCACTTATTTCCATCATTTAACCAACAAATCCGCTTTAACACAGATTATTAACATGAATTATTTGTAATTAACATACATTGAATTAGACTTGCTGTGTTATCCATAGAAGGTCGACCTGCAGTACCTGAAGCAGGTTGAACGTTGTCTCAGATAAAGCTTACCCGGATCAGGATTCCAGCCAAGTCAATGAATCAGCCAAGTAAAACGACCAGCCCTCGCCAGCTCCTGCGCAGGCTTTTTGTATTAGCCGTCGCATCATCGATGCTGGTTCTCGGCGGCTCTATTTTCGGCATCCACTGGGTGTATCAGCGCCATGTCATCACCAATGCCGAGATGGATGCAATCAGTATTAGCAAATCTATCCTCGCATTACAGTCCCATTTTTTATTCAAGGAACAACACCCCGGACAGGAAGTTACAGATATCAACATCGCATCGCTTGAAGGTCTGGACTTTTCTCTGGCACAGTTTTTAACCCCGTTCCATATCATCAAGATCAAGGTATTTGATCGAAATGGAACCATTATCTACAGTACCGACAAGGATCTGATCGGCCTGCAGGATCCAATGAATGAACGTCTGCATAACGCACTTCAGGGGCTTAACGACTCTCGATTTGTGGTAAAGGAGAAGATTGCCGACCTGAAATCCGAACAGCGCTTTGATATCGATGTGGTAGAAAGCTATGTCCCGATCTTTAATAATCAGGGGAACACGGTGGGTAGCTTTGAAATTTACAAGGACGTGACCAACTTTCGCAATGACATCCGGATTGGTGTCACCCTGTCCTTTTTCATTTTGGCGGGCATTATTTTAATCGCTTTTAGCGTATCTTATCTGCTGATCAAAAAATCAGCTTCACAACTCAGTCTGGCACAGCAAAAGCTGCACCATATGGCCACCATAGACGCCTTAACCGGAATCTATTCACGCAACGAAATCATCAGCCTGCTTCAGTCCGAGTTTGAAAATTACAAACTCAACCTGAACACACCGGCACAGTCCGAACTCAGCCTGGTGATGATTGATGTCGACCACTTTAAAGCGATCAATGATAATCATGGACATCCGATCGGTGACAAGGCCCTGAGCACGATATCCGCCTGCATCAAGACCAAGATTCGAAATGTGAATGGATTCGGGCGCTTTGGCGGAGAAGAATTCTTGCTGGTACTTCCAGGAGAAACCGGTGAAACCAGTAAACTGGTCGCTGAACGTATCCGCCAGGCCATTTCTGAACTCGAAATAGAAGCCGAGCAACAACTGATCAAGGTCACTGCAAGCTTTGGTATAGCCAGCGCATTACCCAGCGAACCGGATTATCACTCAACCGTAAAGCGAGCGGATAACGCACTCTATCAGGCGAAAAACTCAGGCCGGAATAAGGTTGTGCTATATCAGGACCTTTAATCCTAATTACACAATCCCAGAAAACTATCAGGCTTTAACCACTCTTTCTTCGCTCAGGCGTCGAACCAGCCAGCCGCGAAAAAAAGGGTTTTCGATGTCGGCGCTGATTTTGGCTTCCATCAGCCACTGCTGTAACTGTTCCGGATCACTCGCGGGCAGACCTTTCGCAGCAAGGTAACAATCCAGATAAAACTCAGCTTGCAGCGATTTCCACTGCGCTTCATCAATCGCATCTTTCAACTTGTGCGGAAAAGGCAGGACATTCTCGCTCATAATGACGTCTCCACCGGGTGTGCACTATCACGGATCCATTCACTCCAGGAACCGGTATACAGTCGTGGCATCTGGTATCCAGCAATCACCATCGCCAGCACCGAATGACAGGCTGTCACTCCGGAACCACACATAAACACCTGCTGCTGTGATGTCCATTCAGCCTGCAACGGCGCATAGTAATCCTGCAGCGCCTGCGCCGGTTTAAACAATCCCCGCGCATCCAGATTATCGCTTAGCGGTCGATTCAGTGCGCCCGGGATATGCCCGGCGACCGGATCGATCGGTTCCAGTTTTCCACTGAAGCGTTCCGCCGATCGAACATCGATCAACTGAAATTGTCTGGTTTGAAGATTATCCAGCACAGCATCGGTATCCACCATGTACTGCAAATCGAAAGCCGCATTAAACGCGGATGGCGAAAGCAACGGCAGCCGCGCATCCTCTGCCAGCGATTGCCCCTGCCAGGCCTGCCAGCCGCCATCCAACAAGGCAACGGATTGATGACCGAGGCACTTAAGCAGCCACCACAGGCGTGATGCCATTGCGCCGAAACAATCGTCATACACCACGACCTGAGTATCCGAGCGTAAACCACACTCTGCCAGCCATCGCACCAGATCGGCCTGTAGTGGCAGCGGATGGCGTCCCGAAGCGGGCGTAATCGGTGACGAAAGCTGCCGGTCCAGATGGGCATAGATCGCGCCCGGTATATGCGACTGACGATACCGTGTTTCCCCTTTAGCCGTATCCGCCAGATCAAAACGGCAATCGAAGATTAGCCAGTTAGTATCACCCAGGCGGGGCAGTAACTCATCGCTCTGTATCAGTGTGTCGTAGATCATTTTAGCCCAGCTCAACCAGCAGCGATTCAATCATGTTTTCCGCCTGCATCGCATAGGAAGAGCCAAACAGGTTGGCATGGTTCAACACATGATAGAGATTGTAGAATTTCTTGCGTAGCGCATAGCCTGGGTCAAGCGCAAAGCTTTCATGGTAAGCATCAAAGAAACGCTTTCCGGGATGGCCGAACAGCTCCATCATCGCCAGATCGGCTTCACGATCACCGTAATAACAGGCTGGATCGAAGATCACCGGCTGCCCTTTACCGGTGGCACCCCAGTTACCGCTCCACAGGTCGCCGTGCAGCAGCGATGGGACTGGCGTATAAGATGCAAAAAACAGCGGCGTTTTTTCGTTCAGTTGAAGTCCCAGTGCGTACAGGCGGTCGCCAAAGCCATTCTGCTTTGCCAGTTTCAGCTGGTAACCAAGACGTTGTTTTTGCCAGAAATCAATCCAGTTATCCGACCAGTTATTCAACTGCGGCGTGGAACCAATCGTATTATCCAGATGAAAACCAAACTGCTGGTGGGTATGCCGGTGTAACGCAGCCATCCGCCTGCCAAATTCCTGTGCATCCGGGGAACCTGACAAATCCAGCCAGCGCATCACAAAATAACATTCCTGCCCAGAGACCCCATGACTAATCGGCTCAGGCACCCGAATCGCCCCGGTGTTATGCAACTCTTCCAGCGCAGCAGACTCCGCCGCAAACATATGTGCCAGCGGGGCTCGGTTAATCTTGACAAAAAAGCTCTCGCGCCCATCACTCACGCGGCGAGCGTTATTGATGCTGCCGCCACTAATCACCTGACGTTCAACAATATGAAACGTTCGCCCGCTATGCTTGCTCAGTAATTGCTCGATCAATTTCCAGTCAATCATCGGTTTCCTGCACCATGCGATATTCTCCCGGTTGTAACCCATCCAGAGTCCACTCATCTATCTGGGTTCTGATCAGACGTAATGCCGGACAGCCGACTGCGGCCGTCATGCGTCGCACCTGCCTGTTTCTGCCTTCCCGAATCTGTATCTCGACCCAGCTGGTCGGGATATTTTTACGGTAGCGGATGGGCGGATCACGTGGCCAAAGCGACGCTGGCGGATCAATCTTTCTGGCACGCGCTGGCAAGGTTCTGCCATCCTTCAGCTCCACCCCGCGCTGCAGACGAATCAGCGCCTTGCGATCCACTTCTCCCTCCACCTGCACCAGATAGGTTTTATACTTATGGCTTTCCGGATCGGTGATCTGCGCCTGTAACTTGCCATCATCGGTCAGCAACATCAGGCCTTCGCTGTCGTAGTCGAGACGGCCGGCGGGATAGACACCCGCAACATCAATAAAGGCTGCCAGCGTGGTTTTATCCTGCTCGGGAGAAAACTGGCTGATCACCTGAAACGGCTTATTAAACACTAGCAACCGACTCATGATGCCTTCGACCCGATAAGTTGCAGCCATTTTTGCTGACGCCCCTGATCCATCCCATGCCACTCCATCAGCGCCAGCAACGCGGCACTATCGGCAGCTTTTTTGTCTACCGGCACATCCCTCATCTCGACAATATGGCAATTAATCGGAGTCAGCAGGGAAGAGATATCCAGCACAGATTCGTGCTCCCGCAGCAACTGCATGATTTTTTCAGACCCTCTAAATTTCATCAGTTTTACTCTATCCAGATTTTCCCGCAGATTGTGCAGGGTTTCGAATTTGCTCAGCAGGCGCGCAGCGATGGTCATACCGATGCCAGGAATCCCCGGAATGTTATCCACCTTGTCACCCGCCAGCGCTAGCTGATCCGCAATCTGTTCCGGCCTGACCCCGAATTTTTTAATCAGGGCACGATAACCAAACTGCTGCCCAGTGGCAAACGACCACCATAAATCATGCTCACGGATCAGCTGCGCCAGATCTTTATCGGCGGTCAGAATGATTATCCGGCAGGCATCACTGCGGTGATACTCTGCCAGACTGCCGATCAGATCATCGGCCTCATGCTGATTACTCGATACCAGCGCAATACCGAGTACACCAATCCACTCACGACACCAGGCAAACTGACGCTTCAGGCTGTCAGGCGCGGGTGAACGATTGGCCTTGTACTCGGGGTAGACATCTTTTCGAGCCGATTGCTGCAGGCTTTCATCGAATGCAAACACCAGTTTTTTTGGCCGTTCATTGTGCAGAAAATGATACACAAAATCGGTAAAACCGAGAAATGCATTATTACTGTCCCCCGCACTATTCCTCAGCGTATCCGGCAGACTGTGCCAGGCTCTGTAGATGTAGATACTGGAGTCAACCAGATACAGTTTATCCATCGTGTCGAGTGATTATTTCCCAGTTTGATTGAGACGGTCCGATCCTATTACGAATCGCCGCCAGGCAGGATTTGAACATACGTCGCGTTAATCGCCGACGCTGTAGCATACCGTATCAGCATCTCAACCCGGTCATCTCAGGTAACTTTTTTTGTATGCCTGATACTCCAGCTTGAGCGCAGCGACAAAAGTCGGTTTCATTTTTGCTTTGCTTTTCCAGTAAAAAATAATCCCAGAATCTAGATATTCTCTTCAAAATCCCAAAAAAACAAACCCAGATCCCATAGGTGCCTGACCGTTAACTGCAGAATCGCTGATAAAACCACTTAAAAAGCCTTAATCATTCACAATACTACTTGCTATACTTCAATGTTTCCCAGACAACCCAGTTTTACAATCCTATGCATAGAATATTCAGCTTTCTTCTGATCTGTTTGATCTCATTTTCAGTCCAGGCATCCTCGATTAAGCAACTCGAAACTCAGATGAGCCGCAAAGACTATGTACAGGCAGCCAGTACCGGGCTCGAAATACTACGTAAGCAACCGAATAATGTTAAGGCTGAATTCTTGACTGCACTGGCTTTTCAACATAACAATCAAACCGACAAGGCGCGCCAGCATTATCTGCACATCATCCAGAGTCACCCCAATCTGCCAGAGCCGAGAAACAACCTGGCCCTGATTTACCTGCAACAGGGACAGCATGAAGAAGCGATTGACCTATTGATTTCCAGCATGCAGACCAACCCGGCCTATGCCACCATCTGGAGCAACCTGAAATCGATCTATCAGGGCCTGGCAAGCGAGGCTTATCGAAAAGCGCTGAACAGTGAAAGTGGCTCCAGCAATGCGATGGAAGGCATCGAGCTTGCAGAATTAACCACTTTATCGGAACCACCCGCTGCAACGCAGACATCTTCCACAAACATGGAAGAGACTCATGAAACCATCGATCCAGCAAGTGTGCCTGCGCTCACATTGGCTCCAGCACTGGTACCAGCACCTTCCTTATCCAGCCCAGCGGCCAGTTACCCTCTACCCGGTGTGAGTCTCGAAGATCAACTGACCAAGACGCTACAGGACTGGGCTAGCGCCTGGAGCACACAGAATATCGAGCAATACATCCTTGCCTACACCGAAGACTACAAAGGTAACAGTTCGTCTCACGCTGACTGGGTTGAGCAACGCCGTTCGCGCATCCTGAAACCGGGTGAAATCAAGGTTGAATTAAATGTAACTGCTCAGTGTAAAATCAAAGGATAGCTAAAGCTCACTGAATAAACACGGG
>JACKQG010000653.1_pt2 | contig 49348 bp, 42 predicted proteins | sample 8237621 | NCBI WGS metagenome assembly JACKQG01 (sample SAMN15677084, study PRJNA649215) | marine metagenome | biome: marine; feature: Black Sea; material: saline water; isolation source: suspended particulate matter (SPM) from the Black Sea western gyre | collected 2013-06-09/2013-06-10 | depth... | reverse complement strand
TCGATGAAGATCACCGAGGACGTCCGAAAATACGCCGCCGAAAAAGGCCTCGCCTACGGGGAGGCCATCGAGGAAGGTATGCGCGAAAAATCCACCGAGTTCGCCAACCAAGGCGCGGAGGTTTACTCAAAAACCTAGCGCTTGGCCAAGCGGGTGGGATCAGTTTTTGCGCTTGGTTTTCTTTTTGGGGAGGTAGTTGACGGCAGTTGGCTTGAGGGCGGTTTCCGCCGGGTCGCCGGTGAGATTTTTGAGCTCGCTAACTTGGTCGCGCAGCAGTGCGGCTTTTTCAAACTCCAGCTTGTCGGCGGCCTCGATCATCTCTTTTTCCAGTTCGCGGATGGTTTCGACGACGTCAAGGTCGTCCACTGATTCGCGCAACGTCACCGCATTGGCCTGTTGGCCTCCGAAGCGGTCACCCAAGCGCTGCTCGATCGGACGGCTCACGCTGCGCGGCGTGATACCGTGTTTCTCATTGTGGGCCAACTGCCGTTTGCGGCGGTAGTCGGAGATGCGCAGAAACTCGCGGATGCTGCGTGTTTTCGTGTCAGCGTAGAGGATGACTTGACCGTTGAGGTGGCGCGACGCTCGGCCGGCGGTTTGCACGAGGCTTGTCGTCGATCGCAGGAATCCCTCCTTGTCGGCGTCGAGGATGGCGACGAGCGACACCTCCGGAATGTCCAGCCCCTCGCGCAGCAGGTTGATGCCGACGAGCACGTCGAACTCACCGTGTCGCAGCGCGCGCAAAATCTCGACCCGCTCGATCGCGCCGATGTCGCTGTGCAGATAACGGACGTTCACACCGATGTCGGAGAGATAGTCGGTCAACTCCTCGGCGGTGCGCTTGGTCAGCGTAGTCACCAGCACGCGCTCGCCCTCGTCCACGCGCATCCGGGCTTCCTCGATGAGATCGTCGATCTGGCCCTTGAGCGGCTTGAGGGTGATCGGCGGGTCGACCAGCCCGGTTGGCCGCACGATCTGCTCGACGACCTGGCCCTTGGCCCATTCAATCTCGCGCTGGGCCGGCGTGGCACTGAGGTAGAGTGTCTGGTTTTGCAGCGCTTGGAACTCGTCGAAGTTCAGCGGCCGGTTGTCCAGCGCGCTTGGCAGGCGAAAACCGTGCTCGACCAAGACCGACTTGCGCGAACGGTCGCCGGCGAACATCCCGCCAATTTGCGGAATCGTGGCGTGCGACTCGTCGATCACGAGCAGAAAATCTTTCGGAAAAAAATCGACGAGCGTGCTCGGTCGCGAACCGGGCGGGCGGGCGTTGAGGTGGCGCGAGTAATTCTCGATGCCGGAGCAGAAGCCCATCTCAAGCATCATTTCAAGGTCGTACTCGGTACGCATCCGGATCCGCTGGGCCTCCAGCAGTTTGCCGCTTTTCTCCAACTCGGCCACCCGCTGGCCAAGCTCGTCGCGGATGGTGACCGCGGCGCGCTTGATATTCTCCATCGGCGTGACGAACTGTTTGCCGGGAAAAACAACAACGCCCGGCAGCGGCTCGATCGTGTTCCCGGTGAGCGGATCGAATTGTGTGATGCGATCGATCTCGTCACCGAAAAACTCAATGCGAATCCCCTCCTCCGTTTCGGCCGGGCGAATCTCGACCGTGTCGCCGCGCACGCGGAATTGGCCGCGCTCGAACTGTATGTCGTTGCGTTCGTATTGAATCTCAACCAAGCGCGACAGCAACCGTTCGCGGCCAAACGCCTCCCCGGTGCCAAGCTGGATGACCATCTCCTCAAAGTCGCTCTTCTCGCCGACCCCGTAAATGCACGAGACGCTTGCGACGACAATCACGTCGCGCCGGGACAGGAGCGAACTCATCGCCGAGAGGCGAAGCCGCTCGATTTCGTCGTTGATACTCGAGTCCTTCTCGATAAACGTGTCGGTCTGCGGGATGTATGCCTCCGGTTGGTAGTAATCGAAGTAACTGACAAAATACTCGACGGCATTCTCCGGGAAGAACCCCTTGAACTCGGCGTATAACTGGGCGGCGAGAGTCTTGTTGTGGGAAATGATGAGGGTCGGCCGGTTCAGGTTGCGGATGACGTTGGCCACGGTGAACGTCTTGCCGGAGCCGGTGACGCCAAGCAGTGTCTGGTGCCTCTCACCGGCCAGCAGGCCGGCAGTCAGTTTCCGAATCGCCTCGGGTTGATCCCCCGCAGGGTCAAAGGGTGAGTGAAGTTTAAACGCTTGGCCTTCCACAATTCAGCGCTTGGCCATACCGAAACCGGCACCAAACCTCAAGCTAATGATGCGCCTTGGCCGAACTCGTGGAATCGGAACGGGCCAAGTGGTAGTAGGACGAAACCCCCTCCAGTTCAAACCAATGTTGTTCCAGGTGGAACTGTTTCCACTGTTCCCAGAAACGCGCGTAAAACTTACCGGCCTGATCGTGGGTGAGTTTCACCCCACGGGCTTTGTGGGCATTCAGGTCGTAAGCCAGGGACCCGGGAGCATACGGGTCAAGCAGCTTGGCCAAGCGCTCGAGCCGCGCATTGACCTTTTGGCTGACCAACACACCAACACCGTCCAACGCACGGAACTCATCCACCTTCAACGGCAATACCGCGCCGTGCAGGAATGGATGATCCACACGCGACAAATCCGACCCATCCCTCAACACCTTGAGCTGTTGATGAAAGTTGGACAACGTATCCAGCAAATGCTCATACTCTGTAACGACCTCATCCCACTGCGGTTGAAGAACTTCCGCCCTCTTCTCCCGATGGCTATGCCAGTGAAACACCTCCGCATTCCAAAGGGTTCCCGGTTTGACCGTGGCATTTCCATAATGCCCAAGCCCATGGCCGCCGTGGTCAGGATGCCCGGCCTTGTGGCTCGCGTGGGCGGCAGGCTCCTCCTCATGGCCGGAGGGATCGGTATGCTCGGGTTCTTGATGCACATCGTCAGCTTGTGCCCCTGGGGAACGATTCAAATCATATCGCTTCTCCATATGGCTGGCCAACTGCGTCATGGAATTCAGATGAACCACCGCCTGCTTGACAGATCGCATTTCGAAGTGATCCACCATCAAGTTTAAATTCATCAAATCCGCCAGCACCTCCGACTTTACCAAAGCCTGATCGATCGCCTCGTCTGCGCTCAGGTCGTTCATTTGGTGCCTGATGGATGCAATATGTTCCTCGATCAATTCCCGCGCCCGTTGTCTCTCAAACAAACTCATCCCAATCGCGGATTCAAGATTGTCGGCATCGATCTTGGCAAGCTGCACGCGGCGCATGAAACGGTTCAATTTCCATCTGAACCGTTCCACGACCGGCCCGAGTGTCGAGTCGACCGTAATCTCGTTCCCCGTGTCCTCAAACCAGATCGCGTAAGCCGCTCTCTTGTCCATCAACAATCGATCATGGAAATCTTTTAGTTCACCAAGGGACATCTCATCCAATCCCGCGAAGGCCTCCTTGTTTGCGGCACTCGTCAGTGCGCGAGCAAAAACCTCCGGCTGTTGCTCCATCACAACTTGATCCGCCTTTAATTGTAACACCCACTGGGACTTGAGCGCTTTCTTGTCCTGTACGTAACCGGTCACCGCGATGACGGCATAATTCAATGCCACTCCAAATACCAAGACTGCGGCATACGGCAATAACGCCTTGACGTTGACCGGCTTTCGCTTCGCGGCGGTTTCCTCCTCCTCGTCCTCTTCGCCGACCGTCGGTATGAGCGACTCGACGACGGCCCCCTTGGCATGGTTAATGTCGGCCTTGCAGTAAGGGCACCAATAGATGCCGAACTTTTTCTCCTCATCCTCCAGCTTGAGGCTGTTGCCGCACTTGGAACAATCGGCGGTGCCGGCCAACACGTTAACGAGCCAAAACTCCATCTCGGCGGCGACCTCTTCCTGAGCCGCTGCGGAGTCCTGCTCCGCTACATCTTCTTCGGTTGCCCCTTCCCCTTCGGGCACGGACGGTTCGGCGGCCTCTTCCGCGACCTCTTCGCCTTCTTCAACCTGTTCACCTTCAGCGACTTCCGGTTGATCAGAAGTGTTCTCTGACGCGGATTCCGAGTCGATCATCTCCTCGCATTCAGGACAAAAACAGAGGCTCATCTGGCGCTCGACCTCCGGCAACTCAATCTCCGTGTCACATTTCGGACAAGTGAACCGCTCCGGCATGGGGGACGGGTTGCGGCTCGACTCGATCAAGTTCTTCAACAGGCCGATGTTGACCTCCTGCCCAGATTCTTCCGTTTCCTCCTCGCCGGTGGACTCACCCTCAGTTGCCTCGTCCGTGAATAAATCCACCTCGCCGGCTTCTTCCTCCTCTGTTTTCTCTTCCGGTTCAGCGGACGGGGCCTCCTCCGGTTGATCCTCGGACAACGGGGCCTCCTCCGGCTCAGGGGTTGCCTCGGGTTCCGGTTGGGCTGTCATTTCCTCCGCATCCGTCTTGGGCGTTTCTGCGGCGGTTTCCTGAACGGTCTCCTCCTGGGGCGGCTCTTCCTGTGGCGTCTCTGCAGGCACGGCCTCCTCGGGAACAACCTCTTCGGCCGGTTCCTCTTCGACGGGTGGCTCCGGGGCCGCAATGGTTGCCTTGCAGTATGGACAATTGACAGAATCGTTGTCCCGCTCTTCAAGCATCAGCTTGATCGCCTTTTCGCAATCGGGACACTCGATCAGTTCGTCAAACTTGTGCTGGGCCACCGGTGCGGGTGAAGTTTCCTCAACAGTCGCCAGTTGTTCCGCAGCCGCCACGCGGGTTTCCGCAGCGCTATTGTTTTGTCCGCAGTGGGGACAGGAAAAATCGCCTGTCTTGCGCTCGGTCTCGTCCAGGAACAGGGCGTTGTCGCACGACAGGCAGGCAAAGACATCGGGCAACTCCAAATCTTCCGGAACCGCCTTGGCCTCCTCGCCCACCGGGGGCTCTTCCGGCTCTGCCGCGACATCGGGCTCGGTCTCGCTTGGCTCGTTGGCCAACAACGCCTCCTCGACCGGTTCTTCGGCGGCGGTGTCGGCTTCCGGCGACTCCTCAGGCGCGGGGTCCTCAGGGATTGAGTCGTCGATTTCGCCTTTCTCCGGCTCGTCCACGTCCAGCGCCTCCTCCGGCGTGTGCTCGTGGTGACAGAACGGGCAGGCGTATTTCTCCAACGCCCGATTTTCCTCATCAACGAGAAGCGCCTTTTCGCATGAAACACAGGCAAAAATGTCCGGAAACTCCGCCATAAAATTCAATCGCCAACCGAGCGATACAGGCACAAATAGGCTGGAATCTGGATCTAAAAAGAAAAGCGCTGCACCGCTCTGCGTTGATTGTCGGCATCAGGCTGCAATTCTTGAGGAATAGTGCCAGAACCGGAATAATTGCTACCGCCAGAGTGGCTCGCTGTCAACCAAGCGGCGGAGCAGGCGTTCGTCGGCCGGGGGGAAGTTGCGCTTGGCCAAGCCGTCTCTCGTGGCCCACTTAAACGCGGCGCAGCCGATGGCCCGTGGTTCGCCCTTGGCCAAGCGGCACAGGAAGAATTTCAGCCGCACCGATAATTCGGGGTATTCATGGGTGATCTCCTCGAACCGTTGGCCAAGCGCGACCTCGATGGCCAGTTCCTCGCGGAGTTCGCGCACGAGGCACTCCTCGAAACTCTCGCCCGCCTCGCGCTTGCCACCGGGAAACTCCCACAAGCCGGCCAAGTGGGCACCGGCAGGGCGCTGGGTGATCAGAAGCTTCTGTTGGTGAAAAACCAGCCCGGCGGCAACATCAATGGGCTTACCGGCCAATGCACTTGTAGGTGAAACCAAGCTGCGCCATCTCCGCCGGGTCGAACAGGTTTCGGCCGTCGAACAGCAACGGTGCCGTCATGGCATCCCGCGCCTTGGCCAAGTCCAGTTCCTTGAACTCAGGCCACTCGGTCGCCACCACCAGCGCGTCGCAACCCTCGGCCACGCGGTCCATGTCATCGACATACGTGACGCCCTCGGCCGGCAACAACTCCCTGGCTTTCTCCATTGCCTTGGGATCGTGCACGCGCAGTGACGCGCCGTCCTTCAGCAGTCGCTGACAGACCTCGATCGCCGGTGACATGCGGACGTCATCCGTGTTCTGCTTGAACGCCAACCCCAGCACGCCGATGGTTTTGTCCTTCAAGATCCACAGCGTGTCAGTGATCTTTTTCAGGAAGCGATCCATCTGAGCGGCGTTGATTTTCTGAACCTCCTTCAGCAGGCCGAAATCATACCCCAAGTCGTCGCTGATGCGGATAAACGCGCTCAGATCCTTCGGAAAACAACTGCCGCCAAAGCCAAGCGACGCATTGAGGAATCGGCGGCCGATGCGCTCGTCCATCCCGATCCCGTGGGCCACTTCCTCGACATTCGCACCGGACGCCTCGCAGATGGCCGCCACGGCGTTGATGTACGAAATCTTCATCGCGAGAAACGAGTTGGCGGCGTGCTTGATCAATTCCGCCGAGTTGATGTCGGTGAAAATAATCGGCGCGTTGAACGGCTCGTAAATCTCCCGCATCGCCGCTTCCGGTTTATTGGAGGTGATGCCAACCACGATCCGGTCCGGATTCATAAGGTCTTCCACCGCAAAGCCTTCGCGCAGGAATTCCGGATTGCTGATGACGTCGAATTCGCAATCCGTTTTGCAGTAGCGCTTGATGGTCTCGGCAACTTTTTCACCGGTCTTGACCGGCACGGTGCTCTTGTCGACGACGACCTTGTACGAGGTCATCGCATTCGCGATGTCCCGGGCCACCCTCTCGATGAAGCTCAGATCGACGGAGCCGTCCTCAAGCGGCGGAGTCGGCACGGCGATGAAAATGACGTCCGACTGTTCCACCCCTTCCGCCGTGCTGGCCGTAAAGTTGAGCCGCCCCTCGGCCACGTTCTTTTTGACCATCTCCTCGAGCCCCGGCTCGAAGATGGGGATGCCGCCCCCCTGCAGCATCTTGACCTTGGCCTCGTCGCAATCGACGCAGATGACGTTGTGGCCGACCTCGGCAAAACACGATCCTGTCACCAAGCCGACATAGCCGGTTCCAATGATGGCAATGTTCACGATGAGCGGGGTGTTACTTGTTTTCAGGAACTGGCGCGGGCGCCGGTATCACGGGCTCGGGTGTCTCGACGGGTGTCTCGACGGGTGTCTCGACGGGTGTCTCGACGGGTGTCTCGACGGGTGTCTCGACGGGTGTCTCGACGGGTGTCTCGACGGGTGTCTCGACGGGTGGCGCAGGCGCGGGCTTGGGCTTGGCCACGAGAGGCTCGAGCTGGAGTTGCGCCGCCTCGAGCAGCGCAGTCGCTCGCCTCTGGATGGCTGTGTCGGCATTGTTGGTCAGGCTTTGGTAGGTGCTGATCGCCGCTGCCGAATCGCCCTTGGCCTCCTTGCAGATCGCTTGGCCAAGCCGGGCTTCAATCGCCCAATGCCCGTCCGGGTAATTGGCAAGGTAGTTATCGAAGGCCGACTGGGCCTTGTCGTAATCAGACACCTCAAGCCAGGTCTTGGCGCCCAATATCGATGCCCGCTCGGCAACCGGGTTGCCGGCCTGCTCCACGCTTACCTTTACATAGGCTTCGGCGACCTTGGACAGATTGGTCGCCCCGACGGTCTGGATGGCGAACAGCGCCGACTCGGAGGCGGCCTGAGAGTCCGACAGGTTTTTACTGATCAGTTGCCAACCGACCACTGCCACGATGATGAACAACGCGCCGTTAAACAGTTTGCCTTTGTTTTGGTCAAACCACTCGGCACCTTCAAACAGAATATCTGGTTCGCTCGACTCACTCATAAATCGGCGGGGAATGAATGGCAGGTCGCCACAAAAGGCAAGTCAAATCCGTGGAAACCGGTCTTTTCATCAACCCTTGGCCACCAGTTGCCGCAGCACGTACGACAAGATGCCGCCGTGCCTGTAATACTCGACCTCGATGTCGGTATCGATCCGGCACCGAACCGGCACCTCTTCGGTCGCCCCGTCAGCGCGGGTGATGCGCAGCGTCAATTCCTGCTGTGCCTTCAGATCGTCACCCAAGCCAAGCACATCAAATTGCTCCGAGCCGTTGAGGCTCAAACTCGCCCCTCCCGTCCCGTCGTTGAACTGCAGCGGCAACACGCCCATGCCGATCAGATTCGACCGGTGGATGCGCTCGAAGCTCTCGCAGATCACCGCGCGCACGCCGAGCAACCGAGTGCCCTTGGCCGCCCAATCGCGCGAACTGCCGGTGCCGTACTCCTTGCCGCCAACGACGACGAGCGGCATGCCCTCTTCGCGGTACCGGGCGGCGGCATCGTAAATATCCATTGGCTCGCCGCTGGGTTGATGCTTCGTTACGCCACCCTCGGTGCCGGGCATCATCAGGTTTTTGATGCGCACGTTGGCGAACGTCCCGCGCGTCATCACGCGGTCGTTGCCGCGACGCGAGCCGTAACTGTTGAAGTTCGCCTGCCCGACGCTGTTGTCGGTGAGGTAACGCCCCGCCGGCGAGTCGGGCTTGATCGCGCCGGCCGGCGAAATGTGATCGGTCGTCACCGAGTCGCCGAACACGCCCAGCGGACGCGCGCCGACGATTTCGCCGATCGCGCCTGCCTCCATTCCGAAGCCGTCGAAGAAGGGCGGCTCCTGAATGTACGTGCTCGCGTCATCCCACTCGTAGGCGTGGCCGACGCTCGACGGAATTTCGTTCCACTTCGGGTTTTGATCGGCGAAGTTGCTATAAAGTTCGCGGAACACATCCGGCTTGAGCGCGCTTTGCATGAGGTCGCGCACCTCGCCCAAGCTGGGCCAAAGGTCGCGCAGGAACACGTCCGAGCCATCCTCCGCTTGGCCAAGCGGCTCGGTCGTCAGGTCGATGTTCACCCGCCCGGCCAACGCGAACGCCACCACGAGCGGCGGTGACATCAGGAAGTTGCCGCGCACGTTTTGGTGAATGCGCGCCTCGAAGTTTCGGTTGCCGGAAAGCACCGAGGCAACGACCAAATTGTTGTCGAGAATTGCCTTTTCGACTTCGCCATCGAGCGGGCCGGAGTTGCCGATGCACGTCGTGCAGCCGTAGCCGACGAGGTTGAAACCAAGTTGGTCAAGGTACGGCTGGAGGCCGGTTTTGTCGAGGTAATCGCTCACCACCCGCGAGCCCGGGCCAAGCGACGCCTTCACCAACGGCGGCAGTTTCAGGCCGCGCTCGACTGCGCGCTTGGCCAAGAGCCCGGCACCCAGCATCACGCTTGGGTTGGACGTATTCGTGCAGCTCGTGATCGCGGCAATGACCACGCTGCCGTGGCCAAGCGCGGCGGTGCCGTTGTTTTGTACCGGCACATCGGCGGTCACGCCGGTCAAGTCGCCAGCCTCGCGGCCAAAGCCGCCGTCGGCGACCGGTTGCGCGAACAGTTTTTCAAACGTACTCCCAAGGCTTGGCACCTCGATCCGATCCTGCGGACGGCGCGGCCCGGCTACGCTCGACTTGACCGAGCCCAAGTCGAGCGCGAGATCCACCGAGTAATCAATCTCTCCCTCACCCGGAATGCCGAACAGCCCCTGGGCCTTGTAATAATTTTCGTAAGTCGCGCAATGCGCATCGGTGCGGCCGGTCGCGCGGAGGTAGTTAACCGACTCCCCGTCGATCGGGAAAAAGCCCATCGTCGCGCCGTACTCCGGCGCCATGTTGGCGATGGTGGCCCGGTCGGTCAGCGGCAGTTGCCTCGCGCCTTCACCGTAAAACTCGACGAACTTCCCGACGACCTTGGCCTCGCGCAGCATCTCGGTGACCGTCAACGCCAAGTCGGTCGCGGTGACGCCTTCGCGCAGCGCGCCGTCGAGCCGAACGCCGACGACGTCCGGCGTCAAAAAGTAAACCGGTTGGCCGAGCATCCCGGCCTCAGCCTCGATGCCACCGACGCCCCAGCCGACGATGCCCAAGCCGTTGATCATCGTCGTGTGCGAGTCGGTGCCGACGAGGGTGTCCGGATAATAAACGCCGTCCGTGTCGCTGAGCACGCCGCGCGCAAGATACTCGAGGTTCACCTGATGCACGATGCCGATGCCCGGCGGCACGACCTTGAACGTGTCAAACGCCTGCATGCCCCATTTGAGAAACTGATACCGCTCGCGATTGCGCGTGAACTCCAACTCGAGGTTTTTATCCATCGCATCCGCCGATCCGGCGAAGTCCACCTGCACCGAGTGATCGACCACCAAGTCCACCGGAACCAGCGGCTCGATGATCTTCGGGTCCTTGCCCAAGCGCGCCGCCACCGAGCGCATCGCGGCCAGGTCCACCAGCAACGGCACACCGGTAAAATCCTGCAGCACGATGCGGGCGACCGTAAACGGAATCTCCTCCGTGCGTGGTGCCTTGGCCTGCCAAGCGGCGAGTTGACGGATGTTCTCCTCCGTCACCTTTTGGCCGTCGCAATTGCGAAGCACCGACTCCAAGACCAAGCGAATGCAAACCGGCAGCCGCGAGAGATCCCCCAAGCCGGCATCCGCCAGCGCCGGCAGCGAATAAAATTTCCCTTGCTGACCGTTCCCAAGGTCGAACGGTTGCAATGCGTTAAACGTGTTGTGACTCATGAAAATAACCCAAGCGACGAGGTCGCGTTGTCAAAAGAGAATGAACCCCGAAACACCTAATGTCAACGACGCGCCCGCGCTTGGCCAAGCGCCCACGGTTTCGGGGAGCGCATGCGGCTCGCGTGCGGGAGTTGGCGGCTCGCCAAGTCCTTCGTGCTTATTCCCAAACCAAAACATTCCGGCGGGCCGCCGAAATGAACACGCGAGCCGCGTGTGCTCCCCCCAGGCGCTTGGCCAAGCGCCCGGGTTATCGCCTTAAGGCGACCTATGCGCAGCCGAGGGCATCGCCCTTGCAAAACGACCAACAATTTCAATGTGCCCTGTCGGGGCACTTCAAACGTCTGCTACCAACCACCATTGAACAACCCTCTCAGGGTTGTGGTTTTTTTACGCTGATTCCGAGGGCGTTGCCCCCGGCTGCGCAGACTCAGGCTTTCAGCCCGCGCCGCCCGCGCTTGGCCAAGCGCAAAACCACAGCGCCGAAGGTGCAGCTATCAAGGTCAAGAGATACGCGAAGCGTCATAGAGTGCGGTTCTCTGCACCGCTTTGGAAGGAACTATAAAACCCGACCCGATCCAAAGCAGAGTAGCCAACCTCACTCCAAGATGCTCCCGCGATATATGCACCCACACATAACGCCAAGCACCATGCCCTTTTCAACTCACTCTTTACTTGCAAATAACAAGACCGACCCCGTCACATGAGTGTGCTTATGCCATCACTCTCCCTCCACAATCTCTCGCAGTGCCGACTCGTAGTAACTCAGCGAGTTTTTATCGAAGCAGATAAACGTTACTTGTTCGGGCAGGTCGTTATTTAGTTGAAAAGCCTGCGTTGTAGCAAGGGCGATTTGTGCGGCAACATCAGGTGGGAATTCGTATGCGCCGGTGCTGATCGCTGGAAATGCGAGTGTTCGTATGTTGTTGGCACAGGCCAGTTGCAGGGTGTTGTTGTAACAGTCCGTTAAAAGTTGGGCCTCGCCTTCTTGCCCTCCATTCCAAACGGGGCCGACTGTGTGGATGATGTGCCGCGCCTTGAGGTTGTGACCGCCGGTTAATTTAGCCTCGCCTGTGGGGCATCTTCCGAGGACCCTGCACTCTTCGAGGAGTTGGGGGCCAGCGGCAGCGTGTATTGCGCCGTCAACGCCTGATCCCCCATCAAGAGCTTCATTGGCGGCATTTACGATTGCGTCAACGTCAAGTTGGGTTATGTCGCCGAGTTGGAGTTTGATGCGGGTCATATGATATCATTTCTTAAATCTGTTGAAAAAGCCCTTGATGCCCTTCCTTGTGTAGGGCGAGTTTTTGCTTTCCTTGCCTCCATAGAATTTGAGTACATCCGCTAATCCTTCGTTTTTCATCTTGTAAGCCAGGCGGGTTCAACAAGCTAAGGAATTGGCGATGCTACAAATAATGTCATATCAGACAAATGGTTGGTCTTGTTATTGACGATTGGCGATTGGCCAGGGGCGTGGATCACCGGACGCCGACTTGGCCGGTTTTTGGGTCGTACACGTAACGCATGCCACGGGGCGGGCGCGGGGCGCGCGGGAAGTAACCTTCGGTGACGAGTTCTTTGAGTGTCTTGGGGTAGCGGCCTTCCACGGCTTGGAACTGTTTGATGGCATTTTGGATGTTGGCCAGGTTGACCCGTTTCTCGGAGACTTTCTTGGCTTTGCCCACGGCTCCGATGTAATCCACCGGCGCGGTCAACGGGTTGCCGGAGGAGGTGGATTTCTCTTTTTCGGGCTTTTCGTCCTTGGGTGCTTCGCTCGTGCCGCCGCAGGCGCAGAGGCCAAGCGTAAGTATCAACGAAGCGATCCAGTTTGTTCTCATAACAGGAGGAAAGTCGGCTTGGGGGCTACCTTTGTCAATTGGCTTTGTGCGGCTTGGGTTGGGCTTGACGCCACTCTTTGCGGCTTACTTTTTTCGGCGATTGAATGTGGACGAACGCCCCCTTTTTGTTGCCGACGACGATGTCGGGCCAGCCGTCGGCGTTCATGTCGGTGGCCATCACTTGCGTGCCGATGCCAGAGTCTTTGTCGATCAAGTGCGGCACCCAATCGACGCCGTTCTTTTTCGTGCGCCGCAGCTCGAACCAGTACAGCACGGCGGCGGCATTCGGCTCGGCGTCGCCCCTTGGGCCGTGCGCCCAAAAGCGCTTGCCGGTCACGATGTCGAGCAAGCCGTCGCGGTTCATGTCCACCAAATCGATCGCATGCAATTGACTGAACTTGACGCCATACCGGTTTTCCTCTGGCTTGGCATTCATGAACGTGTGCGCGACGAAACTGATGCCGCCGTCTTTCGGCTGGTTCTCGTACCAGCAGAGGCCGTAACCGTGTGCGGCGAGTGAAGTGATGATGTCGTTGTCGCCGTCGCCGTCCACGTCGTAGGCGTACATTTGCGCGCCGCCACCGGGCGAAAACGGGTGCGCGTGAAACGCCCATTCCGGATCACCATCGAGCGAGGCCGGTTGCTCCCACCACCCGTTTTTCTCCATGATGTCGGGGCGACCGTCGCCGTTCACGTCGCCGACGCCCATGCCGTGCGTGAACCGCTGCCAACTGCCCTTCGGCGTGACGCGGTGAACCGTCCACGGCAGATCGGGGTGATGCCAATTTGGCTCGGCGTAAATGAAGTACCCCTCCGAGTTGCAAACGATCTCCGGTTTGCCGTCGCCGGTGATGTCGGTGAAGTGCGGCGACTCGTTGTCGGTGACGGCCAACGCGGTGTGCTTTTTCCAGTGGCCCGGTTTGCCTTTCGGGTTTTCGTACCATGGCGACTCCGCACCGGGGAAGCCGAGCACGAGCACGTCATCCCACTCATCGCCGTTGAGGTCGTAAACGAAGCACAGAAAATTTTTCGAGTAGGCATTGCGCCCACTGAGAGCGCCGGCGAACCCGGGAACGGTGGTTTCCTTGCCGTCGGTGCTCTTGAGTTTGAACGACTCCGTGGCGGGATAAATCTCGTGGCGCTGCTTGTAATCCGGCCCAGCGTACCAGTACGGGCCGACGACGAGATCGGCGTGGCCGTCGCGGTTGAAATCGCCGGCGGCACCGCCCTCCCCCCAAAAGTGGGGCGTGGCCTGGTGCTTGGTCCAAGTGTGAATGTGAAAATCCCGCGCTTGGCCAAGCGAGGTGGCCAAGGTGAGTCCGGCGACAACGATGACAGTGTGGCGCATGGGAGGATTTTTGGCACCACCGCCCAGTGCGGTCAAGCGGCGCGGGGCACATCTCACTCGCCGCGCTTGGCCAAGTCCGTTATGCTGTCGGCGGATGATCGGACGCTACACCCGTCCCGAGATGCGGGACATCTGGACTGAACAACGGAAACTCGAGATCTGGCTGGAGATCGAACTGCTCGCCGCCGAGGCGCTCTGCAGCGATGGCCTCGTGCCCAAGGCGCACCTCAAGCAAATGAAGGCCAAGGCGGCTTTCAGCATCGCGCGCTGCCGCGAACTCGAGCGCACGCTCAACCACGACGTCATCGCCTTCACGACAAACGTCTCCGAAAACATCGGCAAACCGGCGAGTCGCTGGCTGCACTTTGGGCTGACGAGCAGCGACATTATCGACACCGCGTTTGCCGTGCAGATGAACGAGTCGCTGAAGATTCTCATCGCCGACGTGAAGCGGCTCCGCAAGGTCACCGCCGCCAAGGCTCGCAAGCACAAGTTCACGCCGATGATCGGCCGCAGCCACGGCATTAACGCGGAGCCGACGACGTTCGGCCTCAAGATGGCGCTGATGTACGACGAGTTTGGCCGCGCACTCGCGCGGCTCGAGACGCTCAAGCCGCGCATCGCCATCGGCAAACTCTCCGGCGCGGTCGGCACCAACGCCCATCTCTCGCCGAAGATCGAATCGTTCGTCTGCCGCGAACTTGGCCTCAAGGCCGCGCCGATCGCGACGCAGGTGGTGCAGCGCGACATTCACGCCGAGTTCATGACGACCGTCGCGCTTGTCGGTGCGAGCATCGAGCGGTGGGCGACCGAGTTTCGCCACCTCCAACGCACCGAAGTGCTCGAGGCCGAGGAGTTTTTTGCCAAGGGCCAAAAAGGCTCAAGCGCCATGCCGCACAAGCGCAACCCGATCACCGGCGAACGCCTCACCGGCTTGGCGCGCGTGCTGCGCGGCAACGCCCTCGCCGCGATGGAGAACGTCGCCCTGTGGCACGAACGCGACATCAGCCACAGCTCCGTCGAGCGCGTAATTTTCCCCGACTCCTGCACGCTGCTCAACTACATGCTCCACAAGCTGACCGACCTCACCAAAGGCCTGATCGTTTACCCGAAAAACATGGTCAAAAACCTCGGCCAATCGCTCGGCATGTGGAACTCGCAGTCGGTGCTGCTGGCGCTCATCCGCAAGGGACTCACCCGCGAGGAGGCGTACGCGCTCGTCCAGCGCAACGCCATGGAGACATGGAAAACCAAGCACGCCGGCCGCGACGATGCCGATTTCCTGACGCAACTTTTGTCCGATCCCGAGGTCGCCAAACATTTCAAAAAAGGCGAACTCGAATCTATCTGCACCACCGACTTCCACTACAAACACATCGAGTCGCGCTTCAAGAAACTGGGGCTGTGAACGGGATGAAAATCGATCAAGTATTACAGGCTCTTACTGACCACGAGGTGGATTATCTCCTGATCGGCGGCGTGAACTTCATGCTGCGCCACGAGCCGGAACTGACCTACGACATCGACATTTGGGTGGCTGATGAACCGTCCAATCTTGAAAAAGTGGTTCGCTTCCTGAAATCAATCGACGCCAAATGGGGGGCCACCGAAGACAACTGGAAACCCGTCGCTGACAACATCGATTGGCTCGCCACGCAGACCGTTTTTTGCCTCACGTCGCCGCTGGGCGCGGTAGACATCTTTCGCGAAGTGAAAGGGCTGGAGGGCCGGTTCGGCGACTGCAAGCAAGCTGCCGAAAAGGGGACGACATCCACCGGCGTTCCTTATTGGCCGTTGTCGGATCAACACATGATCGAGGCGCAGGAAGCCCTTCCCGAAAACCAGCAGAAACCCCGGCGAATCGAGACCCTGAAAAGGGCGATCAAGTCCGCATGACATGACCATGGACGACGTCAAGCAACGGGAGGAGTTGAAGCGCGAACGGGCGTGGGACCCGAAGGAACGCTGGCTGGCGATTCAAGACATGATCGCCTTCGTGGAAGCCAATCAACCGCCGCACAAGCGCCGCAACCGGCCTCGCCGGCACAGGAAAAATGAGCCGCGTGGCGCAACTTGACAACAAAACCATCGTCATCGTCGGCGGGACGACGGGGCTGGGCTTGGCCGCCGCCAAGGCGTTTGTCAGCGAAGGGGCGCGGGTGGTTGTGGTGGGGCGCAACGCCGACAACGTGGCCAACGCGGAGACCGCGCTTGGCCAAGCGGCACGAGGCTTGGCCGGCGACGCGACGGATCCGCAGACCGCGCCCGGGGCGATCGACTTGGCCAAGCGGGAGTTCGGCGGCTTCGACGGGCTTTACCACGTCGCCGGTGGCAGCGGGCGCAGCATCGGCGACGGGCCGCTGCACGAGATCAGCGACGCCGGCTGGCGGCAGACGATCGACCTAAACCTCACTTCGGTTTTCAATTCGAACCGCGCCGCGCTGCGGGAGTGGGCCGCGCTTGGCCAAGGCGGCGTGATTCTCAACATGACTTCCGTGCTGGCCGGCTCCCCCGCCCCAAAGCATTTCGCGACGCACGCCTACGCGACGGCCAAGGCCGGGATCGTCGGGCTTACCAAGTCGGCGGCGGCGCAGTACGCCACGTATAACATCCGCGTGAACGCCATCGCGCCGGCGTTGGTCGCCACGCCGATGTCCGGCCGCGCACAGGCGGACGACGAAATCATGAGCTTTATCAAAAACAAACAACCGCTCGACGGCGGCCGGATCGGCGTGCCGGAGGACTTGGACGGCGCAGCAGTGTTCCTGATGTCCGATGCCGCCAAGTTTATCACCGGCCAACTGCTCGCGGTCGATGGCGGCTGGAGTGTCAGCGAGGGGATCGGATGAGTTACACCATCGGGATCGACCTCGGCGGCTCATGCGTCAAGGCAGTCGTCGTCACGCCGGACGGCAAAACGTTGGCCAAGCACAATCTCCCCTTCGACGCCGCAGCGGACATGGAGTGGGCCGGCCACCTCCGCGAGCTGGTTCGATCCATCGAGGAGGAACAGGGCGGCCGGCCGGAGCACATCGGTTTTTCGGCGCCCGGACTGGCGGCACCGGACGGCAGTTGCATCACACACATGCCGGTGCGGCTCGAGGGGCTGGTTGGATTGAACTGGAAAGAGTTTTTTGAGTTCGACAAGACGATCCCGGTGCTGAACGACGGCCATGCCGCGCTGCTCGGTGAAGCGTGGCTTGGGGCGGCGCGCGGGTTTCAAACCGTCATCCTGCTGACGCTCGGCACGGGCGTTGGCGGCGCGGCGATCGTTGAGGGAAAACTGCTGCGCGGTCGCACCGGAAAAGCCGGCCACTTCGCCCACACCAGCCTTGGCCCGGACGGCCCGCCGGACGATTGCGGATGCCCAAGCAGCCTCGAGTTGGCCATCGGCAACTGCAGCCTCCCGGAGCGATCCAACGGCCGGTTCACCCACACGTGGGAAATGATGGAAGCCATCGACAACGGCGACGCCGAGGCGGAAAAAATCTGGCTCAAGTCGGTCAACGATTTGGCCACGGCGATCTGTTCCTTCACCAACATCCTCGACCCGGAAGCCGTCATCCTCGGCGGCGGCATCTCCAAAGCGGGTGACCGGCTCTTCGTGCCGCTGCGCGACTACGTCACCCCGCTCCTCTGGAAGACGGACGACTACGAGTTGAAACTGCTCCCTGCACATTTGGGCGATCTCGCCGGCGCGTACGGAGCGGCCGCCAACTCAATGGGAGTTTAAATATCGAGCAGCGCCTCGGCGGCAGCCACCGAGGCAGCTTCGTTTTCCTGCAGGATGGTTTGCCATCCCCTTCCCCTGCCGGTCTCGATGTTTTCCGCGCGGTCATCGATGTACAAAATCGACGCGCCGGACTCGCCGGTGCGCTGCTCGACGACGTCATAAATCGGCTCGTCCGGCTTCATGCCGCCTTCCTCGTACGACAACACGTAATTGTCGAACCAACTGTAAAACGGAAACGACTCGCGGATATGCCCGACGGCGATCTCGTTGGTGTTGGAAAAAACGCAGGTGGGGACACCGTATGACTTCAGCGACTCAAAAAACTGGATCATCATTTCCATCGGTGAAAAAATATCGGCAAAGATGCCGACGAACTCATCGCGGTCGCCCCGGAAACCGGCCCCGTCCCGGATCGCCGCAAAAAACTCGTCCGTTGTGATTTTGCCGGACTCGTAATCGACCTGGATCGGCGAGTTGACGAGCCGCTGGATCTGCTCCATGCCGGCCTCGCTGCGCTCCGCAAACCGGCGAATGGCGATGCTGTAGTCGAAATCGACCAGCACCTTCCCGAGGTCAAAAACGACAACATTTGGTATGCTCATAAACTACTTTCCGTCCAGTTCGCGGCGTCCCTCAAGCGCTTGGCTCAAGGTCAGTTCATCGGCGAATTCCAGCCCGCTCCCTGCCGGCAAGCCATGGGCAATTCGCGTGACCTTCACACCGAGCTTGGCCAGGCGCTTGGCCAAGTAGTGACCGGTGGCGTCGCCCTCGACATCCGTGCCGAGCGCGATGATGACCTCGTCCGCCGCGCCGCCGGCCAAGCGCTGCTCGAGTTGAGCCACCCGCAACTCCTCCGGGCCAACGCCGTTCATCGGCGAAATCTTGCCGCCAAGCACGTGGTAATGGCCTCGGAACGCGCCGGACTTTTCGACATTCAAAATATCGACCGCACGCTCGACGACGCAGACGGTTCGCTCGTCCCGCGCCGGGTTGGCGCAAACACTGCACGGCGTTTTCTCGGCCAAGCCGCCGCACTGCTTGCACTCGATGATTGTGTCGCGCGACGTAACGAGCACGTTGGCCAAGCGCTTGGCCACGGTGGTGTCGGCCTGGATCAGGTGAAGGGCCAGTCGCTCGGCGGAACGCGGGCCGATGCCGGGCAGGCGGTTGAGTTCCGCGACCAACACCGCGAGCGGTTCGGGGAGCGACGTCACGGGCAACAATCAAAACCCCGGCAGGCCCATGCCGCCGCCCATGCCACCGGTGAGTTTGCCCATCTCGGCGGACTGGGTTTCGCGACCCTTTTCGAGCGCCTGATTGACCGCGCCGAGTACCATGTCCTCGAGCATCGAGATGTCCTCCGCGTCCACGGCGTCGGGGTCGATGCTGATCGACTTAACCGCGCCGTCGCAGCTGGCGGTGACCTTGACCGCGCCGCCGCCACTCGAGGCCTCGACGATTTGATCAGCCAACTGTGCCTGCGCCTCCTGCATTTGCCGCTGCATCTTGGCGGCCTGTTTCATCAATTTACCAATGCTTGCCATGTTGAAATCTCCGGGTCACTTCCGCACCTCGACGATCCGGCCCCGGAACAGTTCCAGCGCCTTTTGAATGAGCGGGTCGTCCTTGAATTCCTCCGGGTCGATCTTTTCCGGTTTCGCGCGGCCCGCGATCTTCGGCTCGTCGACCGGCTCCAGCGCAGGGGCCGGCGCCCATCCCCCCGCCGGTGGCTCGTTGATGAACCGGAACTGCACACCGGCGTGGCCAAGCGCGGCCAGTTGCTCCGCGAGCATTTCGTGGTTCCGCTGGTTGTCCACCAATGCGAGGTGTTCCTCAGCGAGCCCGATCTCGAAGAGGCCGCCTGAAAATGACACGGCGTGCGCCTGCTGAAAATAGGCCTGCATGAACGGGCTGGCCTTGGCGGCGGCGGCGGCGAGCTTGGCCCAAAGCGCCTGCAAATCGACCGGTTCCGCCGGGGCCGGCTTGGCCTTCGCGGCCGACTTGGCCTTCGCAGCCGGCTTGGCCGGGGCGCTTGGCTTGGCGGCCGGTTGGGGCGCGGCGGCTGGGGGCGCTTGGCCAAGCGATGCCGGCTCGGCGTCCCGCAGTTTTTCCAGTTGGCCAAGCACCTCGTTGATGCCCAGCGCCGACTTGGCCTGCGCCGCCTTCAGCAGGGACACTTCGATCAAAATCTTTTTCGACGTGGCCAGGCGCAGGCGGCCCTCGCAATCGGTCAGCACGTCGAGCACCCGGGCCAGCGCCTGTTCGTCGGCCAGCTTGGCCCCGGCCTGCAGGGCGGCCGCCTCGGCTTCGCTGATCTCGAGCAGCGAGAGGTCGCCCTTGGACACGACGTAAACGAGCCGGTTGCGGATGTGCGTCAACAGATCGCCGACCAAACGGCCCAAGTCCTTGCCTTGGCTCGCGAGCCCGTTCAACTCGGCCAGCGTCCGCGTCGAGTCGCCGGTGAGGACGGCCTCGGCGAGCGCGAACAACTGCGCCTGCGCCGTCAGCCCGAACATCGACAGCACGTCCGGCTCGGTGATATTTTCGCCGCAAAAACTGATAAGCTGATCGAGCGCCGACTCGGCGTCGCGCATGCAGCCTTCCGCGCCGCGCGCGATGGCGAACAACGCCCCCTCGTCGATCGTCACCTTTTCCTCGCCGCAGATCCACTTGAGATGTTCGGCGATGAGATTCACCGGAATGCGCCGCAGGTCGTAACGCTGGCAACGCGACAGGATCGTCGGCAGCACCTTCTCCGGCTCGGTGGTGGCGAAGAAGAATTTCACGTGCGCCGGCGGCTCCTCGAGCGTCTTGAGCAGCGCGTTGAACGCCGCCGTGGTGAGCATGTGCACCTCGTCGATGATGTAGATTTTGAATTTCGACGACGCCGGCGCATAGACGCAGGTCTCGCGCAATTCACGCACCTGCTCGACGCCGTTGTTGCTGGCGCCGTCAATCTCGAGCACGTCAATCGAGCGGCCCTCGGCGATCTCGATGCATTTCGGGTCGTCGGCGGCGAAGTCCACCTTCGGGCCGTCGGTGCAGTTGAGGCATTTGGCAAAAATCCGCGCGAGGGTCGTCTTGCCGGTGCCTCTTGGCCCGCAGAACAGGTAGGCGTGCGCGATGCGCTCGGCGGCGATCGCGTTGGCCAACGTCTGGCTGACGTGATCCTGACCAACCACATCGTTGAAACGCTGCGGACGGTATTTGCGGGCTATGACCTGGTACGACACCGGCGGCAGCCTAACCGCTCGGCGCGTCCCGGAAAAGCGCAATGCGCGCGGCACTCCATTCTTGAAAGCCCACCGAAACTCTGCTCCCTTGGCCAAGCGCCGTTTCCGCGCCCACCCGAATATGGCAAACGATATCGAATCCCGTTTGGCGGTTTGCAGTTGGTCGCTGCAACCGGAATCCCCCGGGGCGCTCGTTGCCCACCTCCGTGAAATCGGCATCCCGCGCGTCCAACTCGCGCTCGATCCGCTCCGCGAAAACCGGGATGCATGGGGCAAAACCGCCGAACTGTTTGCCGCCGAGGGCATTGAAATCGTCTCCGGCATGTTTGGCACGATCGGTGAAGATTACTCCTCACTCGATGCCATCAAGGAATCCGGCGGCGTGGTGCCGGACGAACATTGGAATGCCAACTGGGCCAACATCCAGGCTGTCGCCGGCATCGCCGCCGAGCTTGGGATGAAGATGGTCACCTTCCACGCCGGCTTCCTGCCGCACGAAGAGAGCGACCCCGGCTTTGCCAAGCTGCTCGGCCGCATCACGCAGATCGCCGACGTGTTTGACGCGAAAGGCATCGAGCTGGGCTTCGAGACCGGGCAGGAAACCGCCGACACGCTGCGGCTCTTCCTCGAGGAACTCAACCGGCCAAGCGTCGGTGTCAATTTCGACCCGGCGAACATGCTGCTCTACGATAAGGGCGACCCGATCGACGCGCTGGTGACGCTCGCCCCGTTCCTAAAACAGTGCCACATCAAGGATGCGACACTCACGAAAGAGCCCGGCACGTGGGGCACGGAGGTCACCGTCGGCACCGGCGAGGTCGATTGGCCGGCGTTCTTCGCCACCTTGGCCAAGCTCGGCTACGACGGCAACTGCTGCATCGAGCGCGAAGCCGACGACCAGCGCGTCGCCGACATCAAAACCGCCCGCGACTTCGTCACCCAGCTTTAACACCATGGCAATCGACCCCATCAATATCGGCATCGTCGGGCTTGGCTTCATGGCCGCGATGCACATCCGCGCCTACCGGCAAATCGACGGCGTGACCGTCGCCGCGATCTGCGACCTCGACCCTGAACGGCTCAAGGGCGACTTCAGCGAAGTGTCCGGCAATATCGACGCCGACGAACCGGTCAAACTCGACATGTCCGTCGTCAAGGCTTATCAAGATTTTAAAGACCTCCTCGCCGACGACTCGATCGACGCCATCGACATCTGCACGCCGACGCGCACGCACCTGTTCATGGCCAAGCCGGCGCTTGCCTCGGGCAAACATGTGATCTGCGAAAAACCCCTCGCCCGAAGCGTCGCCGAAGCCAGAGAACTCGTCGACGCTGCCGCGCAAGCCAAGGGCCTGTTCATGGTCGCCATGTGCCTGCGTTTTTGGCCGCAATGGGCCTGGCTCAAGGAGACGGTGAACAGCGGCCGATACGGCAAGGTGCAGGCCGCGCATTTCCAGCGACTCGCCGAGCCGCCGGCCTGGGGACAGGCAATTTACTTCGACGGCAAAACCTCCGGCGGCGCGCTGTTCGATCTGCACGTGCACGACACCGACTTCGTGCAACACGTCTTTGGCCGGCCCAAGTCGGTTTACTCGACCGGCTTCACCAAGGTCAGCGGTGCGATCGACCATGTGCTGACGCAGTACGAAGTCGAGTGCGGGGCCAAGGTCAGCGCCGAGGGCAGTTGGGCGATGACCCCCGGCTGGGGCTTCAACATGTCGTACCGCGTCATCTTCGAGCGGGCCACCGCCGACTACGACATCGGCCGAGCGGAGGAGCCACTGCGCCTCTTCGAGGAGGGCAAGGAGAAGCAACTGATCGAGTGCGAAGGCACGGACGGTTACGCCGGCGAACTGGCCCACTTCATCGACAGCATCCGCGCCGGCCAAACCCCCAGCGTCTCCGCAGCCGAAGGCCTCTGCACAGTCGAAATCTGCGCCGCCGAGGAGCAGTCCGCCCTAACCGGCCAAGCCGTCAAACTCGGCTGAGTTACGATTTCCCCTTCAGCACTCGCTGGCATAAAGCCGGCAGCACCACGAGCGTCAGCGCGGTGGCGGTGAGGATGCCGCCGATGACCACCGTGGCCAACGGACGCTGCACCTCTGCGCCGGTGCCGGTGGCCAAGGCCATCGGGACGAAGCCAAGCGACGCCACCAATGCGGTCATCAGCACCGGCCGCAGCCGCGTGAGTGCCCCCTCGCGGATGGCCTGCTCCAGCGGCCTGCCTTGTTCTCGCAGTTGGTTGATGAACGTGACCAGCACCAGGCCGTTCAGCACCGCCACGCCCGACAACGCGATAAAGCCAACCGCCGCCGAGATCGAGAACGGCAGCCCGCGCAACGCCAGCGCCGCCACCCCGCCCGTCAACGCCAACGGCACCGCGGTGAAAACAAGCAGCGCCGGGCGCACCGCGCCGAAGGTCGCGTGCAGCAGCAAAAAGATCAGCGCAAAACAAGCCGGCACGACGACGGCCAAGCGCTGGCGCGCAGCGGTGAGGTTCTCGAATTGCCCGCCCCAATCGAGCCATGTCCCGGCGGGGAGGGTCACGCCCGAGTTGACCCGTTCGCGCACTTCGCCGACGAACCCGGCGAGGTCGCGGCCGCGCACGTTGCACTGCGCCACCACCCGGCGCTTGCTGTTCTCGCGGCTGACCTGAAACGGCCCCTCGGTTTGCGCCACTTCCGCCAACTCGCCAAGCGGCAACACCGGCGGGAGCGCGGCATCCGTGGTTGACGTGACCGGCAGAAGAAGCGGCAACTCCGCGAGCGTGGCCGTTTGCTGTCGCTTGGCCTCGGGCAGTCGTACGACGATGTCGAACCGCCGGTCGCCGTCGAACACCTGCCCCGCCGCGCGCCCGCCGATGGCAATGTTGACACTCTCGACCACATCGGCGGCGGCCAGCCCGTAACGCGCCATTGTCCCGGGCTTGGGCCGCACGGTCAGTTCCGGCATGCCGGTCGTTTGCTCAACCTTCACGTCGGCCGCGCCGGGCACGCCGCGCATCACGGCGGCGATTTTCTCCGCAGTACGCCGGAGTTCGTCTGGGTTTTCGCCGAACACTTTCACCGCGAGATCGCCCCGCACGCCGGAGATGAGTTCGTGAAACCGCATCTCGATCGGTTGGGTGAATTCGTATTTGTTGCCGACCAACCCGCCGACGGCGGCGCGCACTTTCGACTCGAGCGCCCGCTTGGCCAAGCGCGGCTCCGGCCACTCGGCGCGCGGCTTGAAGATAATAAACGTGTCCGAGACGCTCGGCGGCATCGAGTCGGCTGCCAAGTCGGCGGTGCCGGTTTTTGAAAAAACCAACTCGACCTCCGGCAGCTTGGCCACGGCGCGCTCGACCTCGAGTTGCATTCGCGTCGATTGCTCGATGCCGGTGCCGGGAATGCGCATCGCGTGCATCGCAATGTCGCCCTCGTCGAGCTGTGGCACGAACTCCTGCCCGAGATTCACGAACCCCACCCCTGCGCCGAGCAGGATCGCCGACGCCGCACCGAGCACCACGCCCCGGCGGCGCAGCGCGAAATCCAGCACCGGCGCGTACCCCTGCCGCGCCCGGCGCATGATCGCGTTGTCGTTCTCCGCCACGCGCCCGCGAATGGCCAGTGCCACCATCGCCGGAACGAACGTCAGCGACAACACGAACGCCCCGGCCAGCGCGAAGATCACCGTGAGCGCCATCGGGTGAAACAGTTTCCCCTCGATGCCGGTCAGCGCGAGGATCGGCAGATAAACCACCGTGATGATGCCGACGCCAAACACAAACGGCCGGCGCACTTCGTGACTCGCGGAACGAACGACGTCGAGCCGTTCGCCGAGCGTGAGCAGGCGGCCCAGTTCGCGCTGACGCCCGCCCAAGCGGCGCAGGCAGTTCTCAACAATGATGACCGAGCCGTCGATGATGATCCCGAAGTCAATCGCGCCGAGGCTCATCAGATTGCCGCTGATGCCAGCGCGGTGCATCCCCGCCGCCGCGAGCAGCATCGAGAGCGGAATGGCCAGCGCGGTGAGAAACGCGGCGCGAAGGTTGCCGAGCAGCCCGAACAGCACCGCAATCACCAGCGCCGCACCGTAAAACAGATTGTGCGCCACGGTGTCGATGGTGGCGTTCACCAGCCCCGAACGGTCGAGCACGGGGCGCACGGTGATGCCCGGCGCGAGGCTGCGCCGCACCTCGCTCAACTGCTCCGCCGCCGCCTTGGCCACGGCGCGGCTGTTTGCGCCGGTGAGCATCATCGCCGTGCCGACCACGGTCTCGTGCCCGTCGATACTGGCGCTGCCAAGCCGCATTTCGCCGCCAAGCGCCACATCCGCCACGTCGCCGATGCGAACCGGCGTGCCGTCGGTCTGCTTGAGTACGACGTCCGCAATGTCCTCCGAGCCGCCGAGCCGGCTGCTGGCCCGCACGAGCGCCGCCGAGCCGTCCCGCTCGATGGTGCCCGCGCCGAGGCTGAGGTTGTTCCGTTCCAGCGCGACAGAGAGATCGCCCAGCGTCAGCCCGTGCGCGCTCAACGGCCCGAGCCGGGGCAGCACGTGATACTGTTTCACGTAACCGCCGATGGCATCGACGTCGGCGACGAGCGGGACGGTTTTAATCTGCGGCCGGATGATCCAATCCTGCACCGTGCGGAGAAAAGCCAAGCGCTGAACCTCATTGGTGAGGCGCTCGCCGCCGGGCGTGACGAAGTCGCCCGCTTGGCCAAGCGCTTGCGGCTCGAACTCCACCGCCCACATCAGCACCTCGCCAAGCCCGGTCGTGATCGGCCCCATCCTCGGCTTGATCCCCGCCGGCAACGACTCGCGCGCGGCGGTGAGCCGTTCGTTGATTTGTTGCCGCGCAAAATAGATGTCCACCGCGTCGTCGAACACCGCCGTGACCTGGCAGAAACCGTTGCGCGAAATCGACCGCGTGTGCTCCAGCCCCGGGATGCCGGCAAGCACCGTCTCGAGCGGGAACGTCACCAGCCGCTCGATGTCGGTCGTCGAAAACGCCGGATGCTCGACGTTGATTTGCACCTGCTTGTTCGTGATGTCCGGCACAGCGTCGATCGGCAGTTGCGACAACGACCACGCCCCGAACAACGCCGCCGCAAGCGTCAACGCCACCACCCAGTGCCGCCGCTCAACGGAGTATTTTAAGATGCGTTCAATCATGCGCGATTCCCTTTAATGCGAATGGTCGTGACCGGCCATCGCCTTGCCCAACTCGGCTTTCAGCAGAAAACCGCCTCGAACGACAAGCGCCTCGCCGTCCACCAAGCCGCGCTTCACCGGCAGCCAGCCATCGACCTCCGGGCCGACCGCCACCTCGCGCACCGTGAACGTGTTCGCCTCGCCCGGCACCGGGACGAACACCACCGGCTGGCCGCCGATGTCCTGCACGGCCTTGGCCGGAACAGCGACTGAGCGCACCGCGGCAGCGCCCACCGGCAGCTTGGCCGTGACGAACATCCCGGGCCGCCATTCGCCGTCCCCATTCTCGACGACCGCCCGTGCCCGAACGGTGCGTGCGCCGGGCGAAGCCACCGGGCTGACGGAGTCGAGCTTGGCCAAGCCGCTGCGGCCGGTCGCCGGATCCGTCAGCGTCACGGACTGCCCCGCTTTCAGCGCAGCGGCCCGCGCCGGCGGCACCTCGGCAAGCAGCCACAATTCGCCCAAGCCAGCCACGACGAACAGGTGTGACTGCTCCGGGTTGACCGTTTCGCCCAACGTGACGCCGCGCTCGACCACGGTGCCGCTGATCGGCGAGCGCACCTCCGCTTGCGGGCGGATCGCCCCGGTCTCCTCCAGCCGCGCGATGTCGGGCGGCGTCATGCCGAACAACCGCAGCCGGTTGCGGACGCCGGCCAGTGCGGCGCGGGCCGACTTGAGCTTGGCCTCGGCGGCGTGCAGGGCGACTTCCCGCTGCTGCACCTCGGCGCGCGAAACCGCCTCGGCGGCGGATAGCTCTTTGCCGGATTGAAAATATTGCTCCGCAATTTGGAACCCCGTTGTCGCCGCGGCCAGTTGCGCCCGCTTGGCGAGGTGATCGTTTTGCGCCGCACCAAGCTCGGCACTGTCGATGACAAACAACACATCGCCCGCAGCGACCGGGTCGCCGACGCCCTTGGCCAAGCGCGACACGCGGCCACTCACCAGCGTGCCGACGTGCGCCAAGGCGTCCTCGTTGAACGCCACCCGCGCCGGGGCCGAGAATGTCTCGCGCAACTCGCGCTGCTCCGCCTGGCCAAGCGCAATGCCGTGATGCTCAATCGCCGCAGCCGAGAGGACGATTTCATCCTCGTGCGGCTCATCGTGATCGTCGTGGCCGTGGCCGCCGTGTGAATGATCGTGCGCGCCGCCGCACCCAACAAGGCAACAGGCCAGAGCGCCGACCGTTAAAAATGTGAAGATCGATTTCATTGTTTTTGTGAGTTTGTCGTTGTTTTGAAAATGGCTGCCGCACCTCCCGAGGCGCGGCGGAGTTCGGTCGAGGCGAGTGCCGCCCGGAGTTCCAGTTGGACGGTTCGCAGTTGGGCTTTTTGCAGGTCGAGTTCGGCCAGCAGCAGCGGTGTGATTTCCGACTGGCCACTCTCGTAAACGGCGCGGGCCAACTCCACTCGCTGCCGTTGGCGCGGTGTCAATTGCTCGCGGGCCTGCGCAGCGGCGGCGGCGAGCCTGGCTTGCGCGGCGTGTGCCTGCCGGACTTCCTGCACGGTTCGCCGCACGGTCTGCGTGAGCCGATGCCGTGCGGCGATGGCCAAGGCGCGCGCCTTGGCCCGGCGCGCCTGCCCCCAGTCGAACAACGGCAGCGGCACGGCCAGCGACGGGCCAAGCGACCAGTCACCCTCGCGCTCGGCGTCCAAACCGGCGGCACTGCCCTCAAACAAAGCCAAGCGCGCGAGGGCACGCGCGTCCCCAAGTGCGGCGAGTTGCCAGCGGTCGGCCTGAATTTCCGGCCGGTTGCGGAGGGCGGCGGCGAGCCAGTCGGCTTCCGGCCCGGCGGGTGCGGCGACCGGCAGCGGCGTGGATTGCTGCCAAGCGGTTTCGCCGGAGGGCTGGCCAAGCAACCGGGCGAGCGTGAGCCGTTCACGGGTGAGCTGCAGTCGGCGCTCCTGCAAGTCGATGCGAGTTTCGGCGCGGCGCGCCTCGAGCGTGGCGAGGTCGAGCCGGGTGCCTTCGCCGGCGTCGAGACGGCGCCGGGCGAGTTGCAGGAGGCGGTCGGTGTGGGCTGCGCCCTGCTCGAGCAACGCGACTTCCTGCCTCAGCGCGTTGGCGGTGTGGTAACTTTTTTCCGTGTCGGCGATGACATCAAGCGCGGCGCCAATCGCCCGGGCGCTGGCGGCGCGGAGTTGGTTGTCGGCGGCGCGAATGCGGCGGGGCGTTTGCAGCACGGAAAGGAAATCGGCCGACAAACCGGTTTCGATCACCGTGCTGCCGCCGCCGTTTGGCTGGCGAAACACGACGTTCAAAACGGGGTTTAGCAGCCGCCGCGACTGGCGCGCATCGGCCTGCGCGGCGCGGACTTCGGCGAGGGCAACTTGCAGTGGCGGCGATTGCCGCACCGCCCGCTCGACGGCGGCGGGAAGGTCGAGCGTGTTGCCGGCCGGCGGCGCGTCGGCCGGGAGCGACTCGGTGTGGAATTGCACCGCATTGGCCAAGCCGGCGGCGGCGCGGATGTCCGGGCCGGGGGGTGTGGCGCAACTCACGCTCAGCCCAAGGCCAAGCGCGCTTAAAATGGTATGAGTATTCTTGAACAAAATAGTTTTGGATTAAAAAAGGAGACGACACGACTGCGAACAGTCGTCAAAACGAAGTGGAGCCGGACGGCTCTTTAAGCGAGGAAGGAAGGGGCGCGGCCGGGGATGGCGGCGCGCGTGATGAAGGCCCAGCGCTTGGCCAAGCCGGGAGGGGCACGGCTGCTCAATGGGACGCTCTGCGTTGCCTTCGCAGGGTTGGTGAGGCGGGCGACTTGCTCCCAGGCGAGAGCCGCGTCGAAGGAAACGTCGAAGTCAGCCGGCTTGCTGAAATTGTAGTCGCCGGATTCGACGGCCGTGCAAACATCGCACTCGGTGTGCGCGTCGTGGGTTGCCCCACTCTCGTCGCACGACGACTCCACTTCGCAACAGAATTCCGGGAGCCAACCCGCCGCGCCCAGCAGGCAATGGGACGTCGCCGGCAGCCAGATGGCCGCCAGAATCCATACCACGATGAGCCGGAACAACCTCACCAAGCGCGAAACCAACCCCACGCGACCGCGCCTGTCAAGAACCTAACACCTGGGATGGTGAAAACTCGGTACGTGGGCCAAAATCTGCTTTTGCCGGAAAAAGCCCTTGTCATCCTGCTTTTTCTTGGTAATTTGCCCGCCCTTTTTGATGAAGGCAGACATACATCCGGAATATGTGGAATCGACGATTCGCTGCGCCTGCGGCAACGAAATCAAGACCCGTTCCACCAAGCCCACCATGCTCATCGGCATCTGCAACGAGTGCCACCCGTTCTACACCGGCCAGCAGAAATTCGTGGACACCGCCGGTCGGGTGGACAAGTTCCAACAGCGCATGGCCAAGACCAAGGCCGCCCGCGAGGCCGCCAAGGCGGCCGCCGACAAAAAGAGCAAAAAGAAAAGCCTTTAGCCCGTTTTTAGCAGTTCGCCCGCGGCAGAGACACGGTTTTCTCCCGCGGGCGTTCGCTGTTTTCGGAGCATGAATTTGCAGCCCCACATCGAGCAGTTTTGCAAGCGCCGGGACGAACTGGAAAGCGCCCTGAGCAACCCCGATGTGACCGGAGACAACCGTCAGCTTGTCGAGTTGACCCGCGAATACTCGCGTATGAAGAAACTGGCCGAGCTGGGCGAACGGTACCTCAAGCTGTTCGACGACATGGACGCCAACCAGGAATTGATCCAGTCCGAGCCAGCCGAATCGGAACTGGCCGCCTTGGCCAAGGAGGAGTTGCCCACCCTCGAGGTCGAGCGGGACAAGCTCGAACTGGAGTTGCAGTACGGCGTCATCCCTCCGGATCCGGCCGACTCGCGCGACACGATTATCGAGATTCGCGCCGGGGCCGGCGGTGCGGAGTCAGCCCTGTTTTGCGCCGAACTGCATCGCATGTACGTCCGCTATGCCGAGTCGCAGGGATGGAAGGTCGAGCCGATGGACGCCAGCGCGTCGGATCTCGGCGGCTTCAAAGAGGTCATTTTTGGCATCAAAGGGCAGGACGTGTTTCGGAAACTCAAGTTTGAGAGCGGCGTCCACCGCGTGCAGCGCGTGCCGGCGACCGAGACGCAGGGCCGCGTGCACACGAGCACCGTTACCGTCGCCGTGTTGCCCGAGGCGGAGGATGTCGACATCGACCTCAAGCCGGACGACTTGGAGATCAACGTCTGCCGCGCCTCCGGGCCGGGCGGCCAGGGGGTGAACACGACCGACTCCGCGGTGCAAATCCAACACAAGCCAAGCGGCCTGATCGTCCGCTGCATGGACGGGCGGTCGCAGCAGAAAAACAAGGAGCAGGCGATGAAGGTGCTGCGGTCGCGGTTGCTCGAGAAAAAGAGCGCCGAGGAACACGCGAAGTACGCCGCCGAGCGCAAATCACAGATCGGCACCGGCGAACGCAACGAGCGTATTCGCACCTACAATTTTTCGCAGAGCCGCGTGACCGATCACCGCATCGATCTCACGCTGTACAACCTGCCGACGTTCATCGAGGGCGAAATCGGGGAAGTCATCTCCGCCCTCCTCGCCAACGACCTCAAGGAGCGCTTGGCCGCCCTCGAGTAACCGAACACTTTATGCAACCAGAAGGACTGATATTCGACTGTGACGGAACAGTGGTGGACACCATGCCGATCCATTACGAGGCCTGGTGCTCCACCACGGCCAAGCACGGTCTCGTGTTTCCCGAGGATCGGTTTTACGCGCTAGGCGGCGTCTCGCCGTTTGAAGTGCTGCGCATGCTCTCCGAGGAGCAAGGCATCGAGATCGACGCCGAGGCGGTGACGTTCCAAAAGGAAGCCAAGTACATGGAGTTGATCGGCAACGCCGGGGAGATCCCGGAGGTCATGCAGATCGTCCGCGAGAGCCACGGCAAACTCCCGATGGCCATCGCCTCCGGCGGCACGCACGAGACGGTTGAGGGCATCCTGCAACATTGCGGCATCCGGCACTACTTCGACGCCATCGTCACCAGCCAGGATGTGGAAAAGCCAAAGCCGGCGCCGGACACATTTCTCGAGGCCGCGAGGCGGATCAATGTTGCACCGGAAAAATGCCGGGCGTATGAAGACGCGGACATGGGCATCAAGGCGATCGTCGCCGCCGGCATGGAGCCGGTCGATGTCCGCAACCTGCTCGCCGCCGCCAGCCGCTGACCCTGCGCTTGGCCAAGCGGACGTTGACTCATGAAAGGACTTCCCGGATTTCGCGATTTCTACCCTGAACCGGTTCCCACGCCGGACTCCTGGAGCCTCGATCTCCGCCGCCACATCTTCGACACATGGCGCGGTACCGCCGGGCGATACGGCTTCCGCGAGTACGACGGCCCGCCGATTGAGGAACTCGAACTGTACACACAAAAAAGCGGCGAAGAGATCGTTGGCCAACTTTACAACTTTGTCGACAAGGGCGACCGCAATGTCTCACTCCGTCCGGAGATGACGCCCACCTTGGCGCGCATGGCCGCCGCCCACACGCGCAACTACAAAAAACCGATCAAGTGGTTTTCCATCCCGCAACTGTTCCGCTACGAGCGCCAGCAGAAGGGGCGTCTCCGCGAGCATTTCCAACTCAATGCCGACATCCTCGGTGAAGAAAACTGGGCCGCCGACGCCGAGTTGATCGCCCTGCTCATCGACACGCTGCGCGACCTCAAGCTAACGAGCGACGACTTCGTCATCCGGCTCAGCAGCCGACGCGCCTGGCAGGAGTTTTTCGAAAATGGCGGCGGCAAGGACAGGGACGCCTACGACTTTTACCAGATCGTCGACAAACTCGAACGCGAAGACCCGGCCGTCTCCGGCGAGCGCTTGGCCAAGCTCGGGTTCTCCTACGACCAAGTGAACGACTTCATCGAGAGCGGCCAGCCCACCGACGAACTCTCGGCCATCCTCGGCAACATCGAGGCGCGCGGCTTGGGCGACTTCATCAAAGTCGACTACCGGATTATCCGGGGCTTGGCCTACTACACCGGGCCGGTCTACGAGGCATTCGACAAACGCGGCAAATTCCGGGCCATCGCCGGCGGCGGCCGATACGACCACCTCGTCAAGCTCATCTCCGGCGGCAAAAACGACCTGCCCGCGCTTGGTTTCGGCATGGGCGACGTCGTGCTGGCCGAGTTACTCAAGGATCGCGGGCTCATTCCCCCACTTGGCCAAGCGCTCGACGCCTTCGTGCAGATCACCGACGAAGCGCTGCGAGACGCCTCGCTTGGCCTCGTGCAACAACTCCGCCAAGCCGGCCTCGCCACCGATTACCCCCTCCTCAAAACCAAGCCGGACAAACAATTCAAACGCGCCCTTGAGCTTCAAGCCAAGTGGCTCGTCACCCTCAAAGACACCCACCAAGCCACCGTCAAAAACCTCGAAACCCGCGAAGAAACAAGCATCGCCACAGCCGAAGTGCCCACCTGTTCGCTATTCCGAAAAGAAGCGACTCCACCATCCTAGTTGTAGTGAAATACCGATCCCCCTTTTATGTCGCCCATGCCTTTCTCATGACAGGAATCGTGATCGCGGGCTTTTTCCCCTATTTCAACCCGCTTTTGACTGGAGGTGCAATTCCAGACAAATTCAATCATATAGCAATCCATCTGCATGCGGCAATCAATATGGGGTGGATGGCCTCATATACGGCCCTAGCCGTCCTCGCTTGGCGACATCGTATCGACTTGCACCGTCGATTCGGGCCTTACATCGCCATTTTTGGTATCCTCGTAACAGTTGTCGGATTTTGCGCTGGGTTTGCTCTCGCCCTGCGCCGCAATGAGATCGGAAATGGGGTGGATGATGCGGCCGTCTTTCTCCTAATCGTGCTGACCGATATGCTCATGTTCGCTGGATTCTTGGCCGCCGGGATTTATTATCGGAAACGGCCGGAAGCCCATAAACGCCTGATGGCCTTGGCGACATGGTCCATCGCAGTCGTTGGTGCATCGCGCCTGTACGGTCGTGTCCTGCTGCCCGTCATGCCTGAATGGACCGCGCAATTGGTCGTGCTTACACCGGTTTTCTTGATCATCGGACACGACCTGCTGACCCGTCGGCGCATACATCCCGTTTCCCTCATAGGTTTAGTGGTGTTCGTTCTAAGACTTTATAGACGAGATTTTGCGGACTCCGAGATGTGGCTGCCGATTGGGCGACCCTTGATTCAATCATTCCTTTGAGGGCAATACCGGTAGGCTCGACGGAATATCCGCCTCCCAAAGGTAAACAGAAATGATCACCTCGCCGACCTCGCCACCGATTACCCCCTCCTCAAAACCAAGCCGGACAAACAATTCAAACGCGCCCTTGAGCTTAAAGCCAAATGGCTCGTCACCCTCCAAGACCCCAGCCAAGCCACCGTCAAAAACCTCGAAACCCGCGAGGAAACCACCAGCTCAACTTCAGAAATCACCGCCAAACTGGGCAAAACAGACTAATCTGCCGCAACAATAAAACGGCTTAGTGGGCCGAAAGCTATAAGAGTGAAGATGTGGAACCTCGAAGCACACGAAGAAAAACGCTCTCACGTTTGACCCTTCGTGCCCTTCTTCTCTTCGTGGTTAATAATGTGAGCTTGGCCAAGTCCCTCGAAGTCCCGTTGATTACGATCAACAAATAATAGTTCAGGAATTCAAAAACACCGCCACCACTCCCGAGGAGCTTGTCCGTTAGTCCCGTCCCTTCGACTCCACAAACGTGGAAGCCCAGTTGGTGATGATTTTCAATTCACGTGATTCACCCTGTTTGTACACTTCTTTTACCACCAAAATCCGTTTCCCATCCGGCGAGATATCATAGGAGTGCCCCGGTATCGCCAAAAAATCACCCTCATAAATCACGTATGGTTCTCCGAAAGTAAGACCGGGTGATTTCTTCACTTCTCGGCCGACCAGTTTTTTACCTTCCCGATAAATCAGTTCCTTCCCATCGGCAGTCCAAACCGGTTCGACCCCACTATTTAACGACACCTGTTGCGCCGCTCCGCCATCAATCGAGACCACGAACACTTCGTAGGCGCTCCCGGCTTTGTCCATCGTGAACGCCACCCATTTGTCGTCTGGAGAAATCCGCGGCCCCCACTCGGTTTTATCCGTGGTCATCAACGGTTCATGGCTGCCGGTTTCCTTGTTGAATACGGACAAATCCCATTTCGATTTTGAGGTGAAATGATTGTAGACATAGCGACTGCCATCCCGTGTCCACACACCCTCAATATTGATCGTATCAGGAGTGCCTTCGATTAATTTCGATGAAGTTGAATTCACCAGTTCGTGGGAGAAAATTTCATGCAACTCCCCGTTCGAGGAACTGAATGTAAATCCATCCCCCTGCGGGAGCCACCGGGGGAATCCCTTGTACCCGTTGGATCCACTTTGCTCCACGACAGACTCAAGATTACGTTTCAGATCAATCAACCACACGCTTGCTGTCGACTCCCATACCTGAGCGAGCACCCTATCGCCGCTGGGTGAAATATTCAGTGTGCCGTACACCCTTTGCTTGAGCCCAAGCGACAACTCGTTGCCATCACGGTCTATCCATGCCAACTCCCCAGACCCGGCAAACACGCCCGGCAGATAAACCAGTGTGCCCGTGTCTTTCGCCACAGAAAACTGACTCGCATACCTCCCCTCGGAACGTACCGATTGCTGCACCAACTGTTCCGCACCTTCTAACGCCAGAGTCTTCAGGTTGAACCCAACCGAGAACAAATCCGCTTTTCGGCAAAATACGATATGGCCCGATGAGAGGAATTGGGGGCAGCCTCCGTCGAACACTAGCTGGCGAGACTCGCCTTTTTCAATGTCGAGGAGATGGATCGAGTAGCGTTTCTGCGGATTTTTTTGGCTCGTCACCAGAAGTTGCCGCCCCCCCGGCAACGCATGAGGCCAGAGTGCTCCAGGATAGCCTTCCACCTGCAATCGGCCATGGAGTTTGACCAAGGTCGTTTCCCCTCCGTTCTCGTTGATGGAGAAAAGCAACCCGCCCTCCCGGATGGTGCAATAGATCAACCCGTTGTCGGCCCACGTTCCGCCCACCGAGTTAGGCGCATCCGTCAAAATTTGAGGGGCTCCTCCGCTGAGCGAAACCTTCTTTAGCTTGTTGTCTGCGATGAAAGCAACCCATTGATTATCGGGCGAGAGAAACGGGGCAAAACCGCCCTCCGTACCGTTGATAGCCTCAACCGAATCCTGATCCAACTTGCGCTTGTAAAGCACAGTGCTCTGTCCGCTTTTTGCGGCATACACAAAAAACGAACCGTCTGATGCCATTGCGATATTCGGTCGAGAGGCACCGTACTGAATGACTGAAGCATCCGCTAACGGAGCCGTTTCCGGCAACGAAATCGAAGCGTAGACCGTTGTCAGCGCGGGCGAAATTTCAGTCTGCCGACTCCCACTCCCGACTGCGAACCAACCGATCAACACACCAATCAAACAGCCGGCCGCCAACGGTAGCAGTCGAGTCGAATTGCCGTTTTTCTTTCGACGGTGGGATGGCGGTTTTGCGGGGGCGACGGTGCTGGTGGTCTCAATGCCGGGGACGGTGACACCGTTGATGGCCAAGCCACGTCGCAGTTCCTCGATCAATCCGGATTCGGACAGGGCAAACGCCTCCAAGTGCTGGATGCCGGTGAGTTGGTATTTCAGGCGTGACGGGATCTCTGCCTCCTCAAGATATACTGGCAGGATTACTTTGCCCGATTCTGAGGCGAGCATCACTTCCTTGACCACGTTGGGTGAATCGGTCGAGTGACCGGACACCATCACGATCAGCACCTTGCAGTCGTTGATCGCCTCGACGATTGCCTCCGACCACAACGTCGCCGCCTCGATGCCTCCCTCGTCCATCCAAACCGACACCCCCACCCCGCGAAGCCGCTCGACGATGCCATGAACCTCCTCAAAATCCTGACTCGAGTAACTGATGAAAACCTCGGCTGCCATCAGTTTTCTAACGGGGGCAAACCCACCTTTTCCCAAATCGCATCGAACCGGGGATTGCCGTTCAATGATTCGAAATCTTTTCTGGGGTCAAGCGGAAATAACCAAACGTCCTTATCCTTCAATGCCTGGTTCAGTTTTTGGATCGCAGCTTCCTCGTTCCCAGAACAGTATTCCGCAAGCGCCAAGGTCATGGGAGACACCAATTCGGACTCTGCCTTGCCAAACAAATCATCCCTCATCTGTTTCACTTCGTCCAATTTTCCCAAAGCGTGCAACGCGATTAGCTTCGAACGTATAAATCTATTCTGGTTGTTAAATTTCGCCAACCCTTCATTCGCCAATTTCAACGAATCTTCAAAATTACCGAGCCCAAACTCTCCCTGTGCTTGAACGTCCAGACCGGCGACAAAGTCAGGGTCCGACGACACCATCCTGATTCCAATTTCCTTGGCCTCTGCGAACTTAGACTGCCGCACGAGAATATACGATTTACCGAAATACATGATTGGCGACGTCGGTTTCAGTTTTATTCCTATGTCCATTTGCTGATGCGACTCTTCGAAGCGATTCAAGATCAACAAAAGATGTGAATACCAGCGGCGCGCCTCGGGATAATTCGGGTTGATCGAAATGGCCTGCTTAAAGGCTTCCTCTGAGCCAGACCAATCCCAGTGATAATTGTACTTCACAACACCGTAGCTTGCGTACGCTTCTGGCAGCTTGGGGTTGATCTCGAGCGCTTTCTTTAACTCACTTTCCGCCTTGGGCATGGATATGGTCACGGGCGAAAAACCATACCCGGACAGGAAAATATACGCATCAGCAATACCGACGTGGGCGCGTGCGAAGGTGGGATCCTTGGCCAAGGCGAGTTCGTATTTTTCGATCGAGCCGCGCATGCCTTCGCGGGTTCGGGTTTGCCACATTTTGCGGCCTTGGAGGTAGAGGTTGTACGCCTCGAGGTTTTTGGTTTGGCGCTTGGCCTGTTGGTCTTTCTGCGCTTGGCCAAGTTCGAGTTGCAAGCCCTCGGCCACGCTTTGGGCGATCTCCCGCTGCACGGAGAACACGTCGCTCTCGGTTTTGTCGAAGGTCTTGGCCCAGATGTTCGCCTCGGTCTTGGTATCGACCAACTTGACCGTGACCCGAAGCTGCCCTCCCGCTTGGCGCACGGTGCCGGTGACGACCGACTCAACGCCCAGCGCTTCACCGATGGCTTTCGGGTCGAGCGTGGTGTCTTTCATTCGTGAGGCGTTTTTCACGAGTAGCGAGGGGGTCATGGAAAGCATGGCATCGATCTCCTCGTGCATGCCTTCGGCCAAGTAATTATCCTCCGACGCCGGGCCGATGTTGCGAAACGGGATCACGGCCAGACTGGTTTTGTTTTCCTGCGGCGCGACCGCGTTGCCGGCCTCGCTTGGCGGGTTGTTCTGCGCTTGGCCAAGGGCTGGGTCCGGGGCGTCGCTTGGTTTCATCACCAACGCCAACATCAACCCGACCACGGCCAAGCCAAGCAGCGCCGTGATCCACTTTCCGTTATGCGCCCCAGCGCCTGGCTTGGCAACCGGCTCCGGCCGGTGAGGCGTCACGGGTGCGGTTGGTTCCGTGGCATCATCGTTTTCGTTGACGTTGGACACGCCCAAGCGCGACAACGCGGCACACATCGACCGGAACGCCGCGTCTTCGTTGCCCTCGAAATACTCGATGTGCTGAATCCCGGCCAACTGGTAGCGCATCGACTTCGGAATCTCGGCTTGATGCAGGTAGACCGGCAGGATCGGTTTTTTATCCTCGGACGCGATGGACAACTCCTTCACCACGTTGTCGGACGTGATGGACGCGTCGGAGAGCATCAGCACCATGACCTTGGACGACTCGATGGCGTCGACGATCTCCTGCCCCCAGAGGCTCGCGCCGTGGATGCCGCCTTCGTCAATCCACACCCGGACATCTGCGGAACGCATTCGCTCCACAAGTTGCAAAACCCGCTCCCGGTCCACCCGGGCGTAACTGACAAAAACCTCGGCGCTCATTTCAAACTCACTGAGACGCCGGGATATTCTCCCCTGAGCGTACTTTTGTAAAAGACGAAATGCCGATCATCCCGGCTTGGATGGTCCGGCCCCAATCCGCGAGGAATAATCGGTCCCGTTGGTGGACGTAGCCCCTTCTTTGAGGGCTAATCCCCGGCGATTTCTGCTCTGGACATTTGCCGGGGGAGGCCCATTATCATCCGCACAAAGCGTTGCGCCGATGAATGCGAGAGAGATTTTGAAACCTCGTCAAGGGGTCGTCCGGGCTGTTGCCCCGGATGCCACGGTGTTCGAGGCCGTCAAGGCGATGGATAAATTCAAGGTGGGCGCGCTGATGGTGATCGATCAGGGAAAGTTGCTGGGCATCATCTCCGAGCGCGACTACACGCGTAAAGTGATCCTCAAGGATCGATCCTCAAAATCCACCAAGGTCTCGGAAATCATGAGCCGCAAGGTGGCCCAGGTGGACCCGGAAGCCGGCATCGAAAAATGCATGAACATCATGGGCAAACGACGGATCCGCCATCTGCCGGTGGTCGAGAATGGCAATGTACTTGGAGTGATCTCATCCACCGACCTGCTGATCCTCACGGTTTCCGAGAAGGATCACATCATCGAGCAGCTCGAGCGGTACATCGCTCCCGGTTTTTAGCGTCGCTTGGCCAAGCGTCACTTGGCCCGCTTGGCTTTGGGCGGCTTGGCCGGTGTTTTTTCCCGCTTGGCCAAGGGCTGGTACGGTGCGGTGAACGCCTCGTCGAAATCAAAACCGCCAGCGAAATCGTCCCGGGAGTCGTTCTTCGTCTTGGCCAACAGATTGTTTTCGACGAGGTTGAAGACGATCTCGCCGAAATCCTCAGTGGCATGGATGCCCCACTCATCGAGCAGCAGCCGGGCCATCGGCCCGTAGGTCTCGAGCGCGTATTGCCGCATGCCGTCGGTCAATTCCCGCCCGGTGACGTGCCGCGGCTCCTTCGTGCCGGACATCCTGGCCATCTTGTGCTGCGTGTAGTCGAGTCCCTCGCGCACGAACTGGTATGCCTCGCGCGGGAAACGGCTGTCCTTCGCCAGGATGGTCTCCAGCACTTCGTTGTAGTCGAACTGTTGCATCAGTTTTCAGACTGGCCAGGCGGCGGTGAGGCGGGGGTTAAAATGCATGATTTCACTCCCCAACCGACAAGCATGAGCAATGCCACCACGCAGATCATTTTCTGCTCCTTTGGCGTGAAATAATTCCGGGCGATATTGGCGGGCGACACTCTCACACCGAGACAATGTTCACCAGTTTGCCGGGGATGACGATCACTTTTTTCACGCTTTTGCCGTCGGTGTGGCGGCGGACGTTTTCGCCCGCCTGCGCGAGCCGCTCGATCTCGGCCTTCTCCATGCCGGCCGGGATCTGGATGCGGTCGCGCAGCTTTCCGTTGACCTGCACGGCCATCTCGATGGTGGACTCGACGAGGTGGGCCTCGTCGTGGCTTGGCCAGGGTCGGTAGGCCAGGGTTGAGCCGCTGCCGTTGGCCTTGGCATACAGTTCCTCGGCGATGTGCGGCGCGAACGGCGCGAGCAGCAGCAGGAAATCGTTCATCACCGACAGCGGCCGGATGGCCCAGTTCGACGCCTCGTTGGTGAACACCATCATCGCGGAGATGGCGGTGTTGAAGCGCAGGTGCTCCATGTCGTCGGTCACTTTCTTGATGCAGGTGTGCAGCACCTTGAGCTGCCCGGGTGTGGCCTCCACCTGCCCCACGGCTTCGTCCAGTTTCAGCGCGGCAAGCAGTTCCGGCCCGGCGTCCGGATGGGTGGTCAGTTGCTGTTCAAACTCCTTTTCGCTTTGCTCGTCGATGAACATCCGCCACACGCGGCCGAGGAAACGGTAGACGCCCTCGACGCCCTTGGTGTTCCACGGCTTCACCATCTCGAGCGGCCCCATGAACATCTCGTACAGCCGGAAGGCGTCCGAGCCGAACTCGACAAGAATGTCGTCCGGGTTGACGACGTTGCCGCGCGACTTGGACATTTTCTGCCCGTCCTCGCCGAGGATCAGCCCCTGATTGACAAGCTTGTAAAACGGCTCGGGCGTGCTCACGTGCCCAAGGTCAAACAACACCTTGTGCCAAAAGCGCGCGTAAAGGAGATGCAACACCGCGTGCTCGGTGCCACCGACGTACAGGTCCACACCCGGCGTGGCGTCGTCGCCGGCCGAGCCCATCCAATACCGCTCCTTTTCATCGGCGATGAAGCGGTCGCTGTTTTGCGCGTCGAGAAAGCGCAGGTAATACCAGCAACTGCCGGCCCACTGCGGCATGGTGTTCGTCTCCCGCCTTAGGCCGTCGCCGGCTTGGCACCACTCCCCGGCCCGGGCCAACGGCGGTTCGCCGGAGCCGGTCGGCTTGAAGTCGGTCAGATCCGGCGGCGTGAGCGGCAGATCGCCTTCGCTCAGGCCAAGGTGGCCGTCGGCGTCCCAGACAATCGGGAACGGCTCGCCCCAGTAGCGCTGCCGGCTGAAGAGCCAGTCGCGCAGCTTGTAATTCACCCTCCCTTGGCCGAGCCCCTTTTCGTCGAGCCAAGCGGTAATCTTGCGCTTGGCCTCTGGCGTTGGCAGGCCGTCGAGAAACCCGGAGTTCACCGCCACGCCGTTGCCGGTGAAGCCAAGCGACTCCTCGCCCTCGGGGGCCTGTACGACGATCTCGATTGGCAGCTTGAATTTCTGCGCGAACTCGAGGTCGCGCGTGTCGTGCGCCGGCACCGCCATGATCGCGCCGGTTCCGTAGCCAGCCAAGACGTAGTCGGCCGTCCAAATCGGCACCCGGTGGCCGTTGGCCGGGTTGACTGCGAACGCGCCGGTGAACACGCCGCTTTTCCCCTTGGCCAAGTCGGTGCGCTCGAGGTCACTCTTCCGGGCCGCCTCGGCCTGATACGCCTCGACGGCGACCCGGTGCTCATCGGTGACAAGCTGCCCGAGCAACTCGCTCTCCGGCGAAAGGACCATGTACGTCGCGCCGAACAGCGTGTCCGGCCGCGTGGTGAACACGGGAATGTCGATGTCGGAATTCTCAACGCGGAACACCACCTCCGCCCCCTCAGAGCGGCCGATCCAGTTGCGCTGCATCTCCTTGAGCGAGTCGCTCCATTCGATGCCGTCGAGGTCGTCAAGCAGCCGTTGCGCGAAGGCCGTGATGCGGAGCATCCATTGGCGCATCGGCTTTCGCTCCACCGGGTATCCGCCGACCTCGCTGACACCGTCCTTGACCTCCTCGTTGGCCAGCACCGTGCCCAGCTCGGGGCACCAGTTCACTGGCGCCTCGGACACGTAAGCCAAGCGATGCTCATCGCGCCAGGCGCGGCGCTGCCCATCGGTCGTCGCGTCCGCCGGATAAGCCAGCGTGTCGATTGGCTCCGCTTGGTTCGTCGCCGGGTTGAACCACGAGTTGTAAAGCTGCAGGAAGATCCATTGCGTCCAGCGGAAGTAACCGGGGGCGGTGGTGTTGATTTCGCGGCTCCAGTCGTAGCTGAAACCCAGCGACTGAATCTGCCGCTTGAAGTTGGCGACGTTGGCCTCGGTGGTGATGCGCGGATGCTGGCCGGTCTTGATGGCGTACTGTTCCGCCGGCAGGCCGAACGCGTCCCAACCGATCGGGTGCAGCACGTTGAAGCCGCGCATCCGCTTGTAGCGGGCAAGGATGTCGGTGGCCGTGTAGCCCTCCGGATGCCCGACGTGCAGCCCCGCGCCGGACGGGTACGGGAACATGTCGAGGATGTAATATTTCGGGATGTCTCCGGGGTTCGTGTCCGGGTGACGCTCGCGAAACGGGTGGCCGGCAGGGACGCTCTCGCCGGGATTCCACGCCCGGAACGTCTCGCCGCCATGCCAATGCTCCTGCCACTTCGGCTCGAAAATCTGGAACGGATATTGTCTGCGCATTCTCGCGGATAAATTGATTCAGTCGGGTTGTCGCTTGGCCAAGCGCGGGGTCACACCTCCAAGTTGTGATCGGTCACCGCGCCGAGCGAGGCCGAGGTCACGGCGCTGGCGTACTTGGCCAACACGCCCTTGGTGTAGCGCGGCTTGGGCTTGCGCCACGCCTGGCGGCGCTTGGCCAATTCCTTCGCCGGCACGTCGAGCGTCAATTCCCGCCGCTCGGCGTCGATGGTGACCGAGTCGCCGCGCTTCACCAAGGCCAACGCGCCCCCTGCGTACGCCTCCGGCGTGATGTGCCCCACGACGAAACCGTGCGTGCCGCCGGAGAACCGGCCGTCGGTGATCAGCGCCACGTCGCTGCCCAAGCCAGCGCCCATGATGGCTGCCGTCGGGCCAAGCATCTCGCGCATGCCGGGGCCGCCTTTCGGCCCCTCGTAGCGGATGACGATCACGTCGCCCTTTTTGATTCGGCCGCCGAGGATCGCCTTCATCGCCTTCTCCTCGGAATCGAACGGCTTGGCCGTGCCGGTGAAACGCATGCCCTCCTTTCCGGTGATCTTGGCCACCCCGCCCTCCGCCGCGAGGTTGCCGTACACCACGACGAGGTGACTGCTTTTTTTGATCGGCCGGCTCATCGGCTGAATGATCTTCTGACCCTTGCGGTACGGCTTCGCCTTGGCCAAGTTCTGCGCCATCGTCCTGCCGGTGACGGTCATGCAGTCGCCGTGCAGCAACCCGGCGCGAAGCAGCGTTTTCATCATCGGCTGGATGCCGCCGACGGCGACCAGCTCGCTCATCAGATATTTGCCGCTTGGCTTGAGGTCGGCGAGCACCGGCACCTTTTTGCCAATGCGCGTAAAGTCGTCGATGGTCAGCTTGACGCTGGCCGCGTGTGCCATCGCCAGCAAATGCAGCACGGCATTCGTCGAGCCGCCGAGCGCGATCACCACGGTGATGGCATTCTCGAACGCCTTTTTCGTCATGATGTCGTGCGGCCTGATGCCGAGCTTGAGCAGATTCAGCACCGCAGCACCGGCCTCGCGGCAATCCTTCTTCTTGGCGGGACTGATCGCCGCTTGGGCGCTGCTGCCCGGCAGGCTCATGCCCATCGCCTCGATCGCGCTGGCCATCGTGTTGGCCGTGTACATTCCGCCGCAGGAACCGGGGCCGGGGATCGCGCAGGCGGTGATGTCCTCCAGACCCTGGTCGGAAAGTTTGTCGTTGGAGTGCGCCCCAACCGCCTCGAACACGGAGACGATGTCGAGTTTCCTTGAGTCGCCCGTGATGCAGCCCGGCAAAATCGTGCCACCGTAAACGAACACCGCCGGGCGGTTCAGCCGCGCGATCGAGATCATGCAGCCCGGCATGTTTTTGTCGCACCCGCCAATGGCGACAAAGCCATCCATGCATTCGCAGCCAACGACCGTTTCGATCGAGTCGGCGATGACCTCGCGCGACACGAGCGAATATTTCATCCCCTCCGTGCCCATCGAGATGCCGTCGGAAATCGTGATGGTGTTGAACACAATCGCCTTGCCGCCGGCCTTGTTCGTGCCGGCCTCGGCCACGCGCGCCAACTCGTCGATGTGCATGTTGCACGGCGTCACGTTGCTCCACGTGGAGGCCACTCCGATGATCGGCTTTTCAAAGTCGGGCTTTTTGAAGCCGGTCGGGTAAAGCATCGCCCGGCTCGGCGCGCGGTCCGGCCCGTCCAGCATGATCGCGGAATGCGGCCGCAGGTTTGGTTGGTTTCTCTTTTTTTGGGTTTTCTTCATCATCGCTAATCGACGGCCGCGCAGTTTCCACAAATCACCCCCCAAAAACAAGCCGCCAGACTGGACGTCGGTGGTTGACAAATCCGGGTTGCCTGCCAAGTTCGGCGCGTTATGAAACTCGCTTCGACTCTCATCCTCTCCATCAGCTTGGCTGGCATCGTCTGCGCCGGGAACCCCACGCTCGACATCCCGTTGAAAAACATCGACGGCAAAAAAACCACCCTCGGCGCCCACAAGGGCAAGGTGATGCTGGTGGTCAACGTCGCCAGCAAATGCGGCCTGACCAAGCAGTACACGCAGCTGCAGGCCGTCCACTCGAAGTACGCCAAGAAGGGGTTCACCGTGCTGGGCTTCCCGTGCAACCAGTTTGGCAAACAGGAGCCGGGTAGCCCGCTGGAGATTAAGAAGTTCTGCTCCGACAACTACTCGGTCACCTTCCCGCTGCATGCCAAGATCGAGGTGAACGGCGACGGTGCCCATCCGCTCTACAAGAAACTCAAGAAGGAGTCGGGCGGGTCGGACAAGATACGGTGGAACTTCGAGAAGTTCCTTCTCGATGGCAACGGCAAGGTGATCAAGCGTTTCTCGCCACGCACCAAGCCGGACGCCCCGGAAGTCATCGCCGCCATCGAGACCGCGCTGAAGAAATAACGCGCTTGGCCAAGCGCCCGCGATCCGCCGGCCCTACGGCAGCTTGAGCCAAACAGTGTTGGCGAGGGTCAACTCGAGCAGCAGCAGCGCCAGACCGGCGATGACGAGGAAAGGGAACCACTCGTTGTAGTTGAAGTAGCGCTCCACCTCCACCTCGGTTTTTTCCATCTCGTCGATCTGGCCGTAAATCTCCCGGAGCCTGCTCTGGCTGTCGGCGCGGAAGTATTGGCCGCCGGTTTGGTCGGCGATTTTTTGCAGTGTCTCCTCGTCGATGTTCACCTCGACGTTGCGATACCGTTTCCGGCCAAACACGTCGGTGTACGGCATCGGCGCCACACCGCGCGTGCCGACGCCGATGGTGTACACCTTCACGCCCAGCAGCTCGGCCGCCTCGGCGGCGGTCAACGGCGCGACGGTGCCGGAATTGTTCTGGCCGTCGGTCATCAGGATGATGATCCGGCTCTCCGACTCGAGGTCGCGCAGGCGGTTCAGCCCGGCGCTGATCGCCGAGCCGATCGCGGTGCCGTCCTCGATCGACTGGCTCCCGGCCTCGAGCCGCTCGAGATTGGCGAGCAGAAAGTCGTGATCGAGCGTCAGCGGCGCGGCGATGTACGCCCGGCCGGCAAAGGCCACGAGGCCGATCCGGTCCGCCGGCCGATCGTCGACGAATCCCTTCAGCACCGCCTTGGCCACCTCGGCGCGGTTGGCCCGCTTGCCTTTCAGCTGAAAATCCTCGGCCAGCATGCTGCCGGACAGGTCGAACGCCACGGCGATGTCGATGCCGCTGGCCCGGATTTTCTCGGTGCCCTCGCCCCATTGCGGCCGGGCCATGGCCAGCACCAGCAGCAGCAGCGCGGTCCAGCGCAGGAACCCGAGCAGCGCGCCGGACTTCGGCTTGGCCAAGCCCATGATGCCGCGCACGAGTTGGACGGAGGAGAACATCAGCGCCGGCCGGCCGGCCAGCCAGCGCCGCCGCGCCCACGCGACCAGCGGCAGCACCACCAGCAGGAGCAGCCACCACGGATCATCGATTCTCAACTCGCCGATATTCATGGTGCATCCTCCGTCTCCTCGCGCAGGCTGGGCTGCGTCTCGCCGACGAGCCGGCTGGCGGCCTCGTGCAACCCGCGAAGCTCCTGCTCGGGCGGTTCCGCCTTGGCAAACTTCACCATGTCGCACGCGCCGAGGAACTCGGCGAGCAGTTGCTTGTGCTCCGCGGTCAGGTGCCGGCTGGACTGCAGTTCAAACAAAAACTCCTCGGTCGTCCGGTCCGGCGCGTGCAGGTCGAACCGTTGCTCGAGATAGTCCCGGATGATGAGCGACACCTTGACGCAAAACCGCTCGGCCTCGTGGATCAGGCCAAGCGCGCGCTGCAGCCGCTCCCACGCCACGACGTGCGGGGGGGGGGGCGGCGGCGGGGCAAGTTCGTCGCTGCGCTTGGCCAACTGCCGCCGGACAAACCAAGCGACGACCCCGGCGATCACCAGCGCCGCCACCGCCACCAGCAGCCACCACAGCCATTCGTAGCCGGTGGGGATGTCGGCCAACTCCTTGAGCCCCAGGATGTCCGGGATTTCCCCCGGGGCAACGGCGTTGGTGGCATCGGCGGGATCGGGCAAAACCAGGGCCGCGGAGTTGGTGTTCGTGAGCGTCGGCATCAGGCGGCGAGATGCCGGCGTTTCAGGCGCATCTCAAAAAATCGCTCGAGCGCCGTGATGTACGGCTCGTCGGTGCGAATCTGGATCGAGTCGATGCCGGAGGTGCGGAACAGGCGCACGAGTTCCTCCTGCGCGTTGGCCTGCCGCTGGGTGTAAGCCTCTCGGCGCCGGTCGTCCCCGGTGTTGATTTCAACCGACTGCCCCGTCTCGGCGTCCTGCAGCACCACCCAGCCGACGTCCGGCAGCTCGAGTTCGCGCGGGTCGGTGACCTGCACCGCCACCACATCGTGCCGCCGGTTGGCCTGCCGCAACGCCGTGGTGGAGGTCTGCGCCAGCGTCTCCGACATCACGGCCTGACGCCGCAGGTGCGCGTCCACCGACCTCCGGCTCGGGTTCGTCTGCCCGAGAAAATCGGACACGCAGACGGTGATTGCCTTGCGTGGCACCACGCGGCCAAGGAACTCCAGCGCCCCGTTCAAGTCGGTGCCGCGGTGTTCCGGCTCGTAAAACAGAATCTCGCGGATGACCCGCAGCACGTGGAATCGGCCCTTCCGCGGCGGCACGAATTTCTCCACCTGGTCAGTAAACAGGATCAGGCCGACCTTGTCGTTGTTGCGGATGGCGGAAAACGCCAGCACCGAGGCCATCTCGGCGGCGATCTCGCGCTTGGTCTGCTCCACCGACCCGAAGAAGCCGGAGCCACTCAGATCCACGAGCAGCATCAGCGTCAGCTCGCGCTCCTCCGAGTACACTTTGACGAACGGCTGGTTCATTCGGGCGGTGACGTTCCAGTCGATCGACCGGATCTCGTCACCGGGCGTGTACTCGCGCACCTCCTCGAAGTGCAGGCCCTGCCCCTTGAACGCGCTGTGGTACTGCCCGGCCAACGTCTCAGTGACGAGCCGCTTGGTGCGGATCTCGATCTGCCGGATTTTTTTGAGAATCTCCCTCGGAATCATGACAGCGCGAACGCGGCCCGCAGCCTAGCCGATTCCCCCGCCGGTGTGGAGCCTGCGCTTGGCCCGGCGCGCCGCCGCCACGGCGACCGCTGCGACGAGACAGCCCCAGCCAAACAGGTCGCCGCGCCGGTTGTACGCCGTTTGGCCAAGCGGTTGGCCAAGCGGCACCTCGAACGACACGAAGCCGGCCCCGTAAATGTCGCCGCTCTCCTGCCCGTAAAATTGCCGCACTTGGCCCAGCGAATCGATCCAGCACGTCAGCCCGTTGTTGGCGCAACGCACCAGCGGCACGCCGTTCTCCACCGCGCGAAAGACGGCGTTGGCCGCGTGCTGCCACTGCTCCAGCCCAGCCCCGAACCAGCCGTCATTGGTCAGGTTCACCAGCAGATCCGTCCCCGCCAACACATGCTCGCGGCCGCCGTGCGGGAACGCGTCCTCGAAGCAGATCAACGGGGCAAGCGTCTGTTTGCCGCCCGGCAGCGCGAACTGCACCGGCTCCGTCCCGGCGGAGAAACTGCCGCCAATCGGGGAGAGATATTTCATGAACGGCAACGCCTTCTCGAATGGGATGTACTCGCCGAACATGACCAGCCGCCGCTTGCGGTAGCTCGGGAACTGCGGGCCATCCGGCGCCAGCAAAACCGCGCTGTTATAATACCGCTCCACCTCCCCCACCCGCTCGACATCGTCCGCGCCAAAAAGCAGCGGCACACCGCTCGACTTCACCATGTCGAACACCTCCGGCCACCGCTCCGCCGAGATCGGCGCGCACGCCTCCGGCCACAGCAGCAAGTCCGGCTGGGTGGCCAACGCCAGCCGCGACAACTCCAGCACCTTGTCCAAGCGCTCGTCGCCGGTGCCGCGTTGCCAAATCAACTGCTGCGGGATGCTCGGCTGCACCAGCGCGACGGTCAGCCGGTTCGCCGGGGCCGGCAAACGGGTGACGCGCAACACGCCCCAGCCACAAACCAGGCCCAGCGCGAGCAGCGGCAGCGCCAAGTCGGCCGACCACGACCACGGGTTGGCCGGTGCGCGGCGAATTTGTAGCACGGCAAACACCAAACTCACTGACGCCCACACCACCAAGAACGATACGCCGTAAACGCCGGTCACCGACGCAACCTGGATCAACGGCAGATTCTCAAACTGGCTGACCCCGAGGAAGTTCCACGGGTAGCCACCGAGCAGCCGCGCCTGCGCCATCTCCAATGCAACCCAGGAGGCTGCGGCAAACAACCCGAAGCCGAGTCGCCGAAACCACGTCCACTCCAGCTTGGCCAAGCCGTCCCGCAGCCACCCGCCGCAGACCCAAGCCCAGGCCGCCGGATACAGCGCCGAATAAAGACTGAGCGCCAGCCAGCCGCTGATCGCCCCCGCCGTATGCGGCATGGCCAGCAGGAACCGCAGCGAAACCAACCGAAAGACCAACGCCGCGACAAAGGCCAAGCCGAACAACCTCCAGCGTCGCTCCCCCGCGACGACCGTCAGCCAAGCGCCGGGCACAAGCCAGGCGAGGCCAAGCCAGCGCGGCTCGGGAAACGCCAGCGCCAAGGCCAGCCCCACCAGCGCCGCCAGAAGCCAACGCGCTTGGCCAAGTTGTTTAACGCCGATCAACGCCGGGAGACTGCCCGACGAGATTTGCCGAGTCGAGCGCCCGGCTTTTGGCTTGCGAATTGTTCCGCCTGCCGTCACCGTCCGCGCCACGATGCCTCGTGCAATGACTCCCCTAAAATGGATCACAGCCGCCCTGCTCTTGGCGGCCGTGATAAGCCCGGCGAGTGCTGAAAAAATCAGCGTGCTGTACGTCGACGGTCAAAACAACCACAACTGGAAGGCCATGACGCCGTACATGAAGGCGCAGATGGAGAAGACCCAGTTGTTCCGGGTGGACGTGCTCACCTCGCCGCCCCGCGCCCCGCGCCCGCCGCGCAACCTGAGCGAGAGCCAAAAGGCCAAGGCGGCCGAGGCCGCCAAAAAAATCCGCGAGGAGTTCCAGGCCAAGTGGGACGCCTTCCGGCCGGCGTTCGATAAATATGATGTCATCATCAGCAACTACAACGGCGAGGATTGGCCCAAGCCGGTGCAGCGCGCATTCGAAAAATACATGAATAACGGCGGCCGCTTCATCCCGGTACATGCCGCCAACAACTCGTTCCCGAACTGGCCCGAGTACAACCGGATGATCGGCCTCGGCGGCTGGGGCGGCCGCACCGAGAAACACGGGCCGTACGTCTACTACAACGACCAAGGCGAGGTCGTCCGCAACACGCAGCCCGGCGGGGGCGGCAGCCACGGCCCGCAGCACGCATTCAAAATCATCGTGCGAGATGCCTCTCATCCGGTCACCCACGGCATGCCGGCCGAGTGGATGCACGCGCAGGACGAACTGTACGACTCGCTCCGTTGCCCCGCCGAGAACAGGAAAATCCTCTCCAACGCCTATTGCGCCTAGATCATACGGCACGAGCCTATGACGATGCCCATACAGTACGGAAAGGGCGGCGTATTCCACTGATCTGGAGCACGACCGGTATGGAAT
>JACKQG010000662.1_pt1 | contig 49380 bp, 33 predicted proteins | sample 8237621 | NCBI WGS metagenome assembly JACKQG01 (sample SAMN15677084, study PRJNA649215) | marine metagenome | biome: marine; feature: Black Sea; material: saline water; isolation source: suspended particulate matter (SPM) from the Black Sea western gyre | collected 2013-06-09/2013-06-10 | depth... | reverse complement strand
GCTCAATTTGGTGATAGCAAAGGTGTCCTACCCGGCTTGAAAACGGGATTCTAAGAATATGTAAGTCACAGCTGCAATTCAGGAGGAAACTATGCCCGACCAGATTTCAACCAGACGAAAAGTGCTCTATTACGGCGGCGGTCTGCTCATGGTCGCAGGGATAGGCACATTCATATTTCACAGTGCCTAGGGCGCGCTCGGTGGTTTTGAAAATCCCGAATTTAATGAACGATTACCCGCAGTGATGTTCACGTCAATGGCGATCGCCGCAGTGGGTGGGTTGTTAAATAAAATCGGTGCGAGGGGCCTCGCAGGCTCAGGTTTGATTCTCAATCCCGATCGGGCGCGCAAGGATCTCAAGCCATACTCGAAAATGGCCGGTGGAATGCTAGAAGATGCGCTGGAAAACCGGGACCTCAGTCAATCCGTCTCTCCAGGGGAAACCATCAAGATTCGTTGCCGTCCTTGCGGTTGGCTCAATGAGGAGGATTCCAACTTCTGCCACGAGTGCGGCAAACCGATCTAGCATCAGGTCTCAGTCAGTTTTAAAGGGTGCCATCGGCAGTCCGAAGCTGGAGACGACGTTGGCGCGTACCGGGTTGTCCTGCCAGGCATAGCGAACCGCTTTCGGCATTTGCACCTGCGGGTGGGTCACACGGATCTCCATGGGCCCACTGACTTCTGCCTCACCCCAGTGCCAGCGTCCGTCCTGCCCCTGAATCGCAAAGCCATCGATGGACTTTCCTCGACGGCCGACGAGGCTTTCGCCACAGTGGGTAAACTCCAGCACCATAGCGTTTCCATCGACGGAAGAGCGCAAATAGAAGGGGCCTGACTCTGGCAGGTCACGACGACCATGATTTCTATTCAATGCCCAATCGGCCAAGCGACGACCCACCGCTTGTTTGTTGATCGGGTGTATATCTCTCGCGTCGCCGATATCGGTGAGGACAGCGAGTCCAGTATTACGGATCATCCGATGTGTAAAATCTTGAGCATCTCTGAGTTCAGCCCAGCCTCCTTGGATCGGATCATCGCTCACTGCCTTGAAAGCTGCCAACTGAACGATGCCAAAGGGGAAGGTATAACCCCAAGCTTCACGCCAGGATCCAATCATCAGGGGTAGCAATTCTCTGTATTCTCTAGGCTGACTAGAATTGGATTCTCCCTGATACCAAATCGCTCCATCGATAGCGTAGGGAATGAAGGGAGAAAGCATCGCATTGAACATCACCGCAGGATCTGACGCGGTCATCCCCGGCGCACTCGGAGGAGCTGGAGGAGAGGGCCCCCGGTCTCCACTAAAGGCGGCTCCCCTACGATGCTTCCACATTCCTGAAATGATTTGTGCAGAAGCCAGATCAGCCCCTGCGGGACGGATACGAATATTCTCATCCGCTCCTGTGATGCCGCCCGCTCCTCCCGTGTCCAGTGCCGCGATGGTGATCACAGCCTTGCCGGCTGTTACCTGATTCCCGGGAACCTTGTAAGTACGGAGAGTCGCATGCTGATTTGTTGTTCGACCAACTTCCTGACCTTGCCAGAAAGTAATATCTGCATCATCGATAGCGCCGGGCTCTAGAATCAGATCTTTGCCTTGCCACTCTTCCGGGATTTCCACAGTCTTGCGGTACCAAACCAGTCCATCCCAATCGCTGTTATCGCCATCCCATAATCCAGGTACCGACATCTCGGTCCACTCCGAATCATCGAAATCCTGCCGTGCCCACCCCTCCGAACTGCCCGGATCGGATGCCAACTTTTTGTCCCACCAAAGAGTGGCGTTACCTTCAAAATCTATTTTCTGGCTTTCGTATAGCTTTGAAATCTCTTCCTGAGTCCTGTTTCCCCAGCGACGGATCTCCGATTCCAGATCGAGAATTCTCTGGCGGAATCGGGGGTGTCTTTTCAGTGCTCCCATTTCTGTCCAAGGCTCTGCACGAGTGCCACCCCAATTGACATCCAGTAAGCCCACAGGAACGCCCAACTCTTCATGAAGTCGACGTGCCATATAGGTGCCGACGGCTGTGAAGCTACCTGCAGTCTGTTGTGTCGAAACGCGCCAACGTGCATCGATATCTCTCTCAGGGTTTCGAGAAAGTACGTGGGGAGCTTTGATGCAACGCAACCAGGGTAAATCCCCTGCTGCGATCTCTTCTTTGGAATTCATCGACTGGCGTACTGTCCACTCCATGTTCGACTGACCGCCACAGAGCCAAACCACCCCTACTAGAATATCTCCGATGACCACCCTTTTTCCGCCTCCGGAAATCACCATCTTTTGTCCTTGGTCATTGGCCGGAATCGGCTCCAGAGTCACTCGCCAAGATCCACTTTCGTTAGTTTTTCCTGTCACGCTCTGACCTGCAAACTTCACCGTCACCTCAGTGCCAGGATCTGCAGTTCCCCAAACTGGCAACTCAGTGTTCATCTGAAAAACAGCGTGTGGACTAAAGACTGCAGGGAGATCGATGGCTTTTGCATCTGATTGTGCGCAAGCGATGGATAAACAGAGAATCAAACAAGAAAGGGCCAACTTCATCGATGACCTCCAGCGATTAGGGATAAAGAGTGATCACTCCAGATCCTCACTGTAGAAAGTCAGTGGGTCAAGGTTGCGATTGAAGAGCATTCTCCAAAGACAGAAGCCCCTTCTCCTGCAATTCAGGATAAAGAGAGTACTCAAGGCCCAGAGATTCGGCAGGAGACCACACCACATTCAAGAATCCTAGTTCCTCGATTTTTTGTTGCCATGAGTCTGGAGGTGTTTCTCTCCAGAGAAGAAATCCTGAAGATTCCCCACCAAGCTCACTCAGCCATTCAAGATTATTTGCTGGAGAAACTACTTTCATCGTCTGGGACAATCGGTCCATGAGATATCCCCATGAGGGTTCAGTGACCCAAATACTTTTCTCTTCTTTAAGAGCAAGCGACTTCCACCGAGTCGCCCAATCTTCGATACGTTTTTTGACGGGATTCCACTGGGCCACTAACCGAGATTCTTCTGTCGGCAACATTTGAATCAACCGAGCCAAAATCGCTTCACCTTGTTGAAGAAGAAGATCGGGGTCGAGCCAAAAGTGACCATCTGTTCCTTCGTAAGAGCGCTCTCCTTCGGGACCGTGACTGTGCGTAACAACCCCTGGGTATTCCAGCCAGTGAGACCTGATCGTCCGAGACAAATCCAGAGTTGAGAAAGGAAGAGAGACTCTTTGCGACCACTTCTCTAACATTCCACCGTTGATAACTATGAGGTCTGCACGAGCCAAGACAGCCAATGCCTGATCATCAGGATTCCACGTCTCTGGAGAATCTCCAGCAGGCAGTAAAGGCTCTACAACTAAGAGGTCTCCACCGATAGCCGAGGTGATCCACGCATGAGGGGATAAGGAAACCGCAACGTGAAGAGGGCCGTTTTTCTCGGTGATTCCTTTTTGACGATTCTTGAGATCAGCGCTTCTTCCGCGACCAGAGTCACATCCGGAAGTGGCCAGTAATATGGCCAATAGCCCTAGACTTAAAAATAGATCAAGGAGACGCATCAAACCCACTTCCGGAATATCAGAATGTCGGTAACGAACCCGAGGCTACCCAAGATATGGCAGCACGTGCCGTTATAAAGGCCAAGAAGGCTCCCATTCCCACGACGATGGCGATTTCAGTAAAGAGCAATCGGGCAACAAATCCTCTCGGTGCTCCTAATCTCTCCAATGTCTTGACCTCTCGCTCCCTGACCTTGACGTCGAGAGTCACTATCAATCCCAATAGAATGATGGTCGCTAACAATACGAGGAGAGAATTCATATCCAAGATCACTTTTGCCTGCATGACGATGCCTAACAACTCGTCCAACTCAGACTTGCTATCGAGAACGAGAAGCTCTTCATTACGTCGTAAGTTTGATCGAGCGAGCGTCAAACCTTTGTTATTCGGCGCGTCCACTAGTAATGCTGTAAGAGGAAGATCGTCGGGGTCTCCATGGAAATGGAAACTTCCTTCATTTTCTGGAGTCACATCAACGGCTTCAAGAACTGCAGCATTCATCGTCACGTTGTCACTCTTGTTTTCCATAATCAGATGGAAATCGATTTTAGGATCAACTGCGATATGTCCATGTCCCTCACCCGCCACCACCCATGACGTTTGCAAGCTGACAAAGACGGCTTCGTCATCGGGGGTCCCAGCGGGTTCTAATACTCCACGTATTTTTAGAACGAGAGGATATCCTCCGCCTAAATCATAAAGTTCTTCCGAGTCGGTAGGAACTTTATCCCCTACGGCAAGACCCTGCTTCTTGGCGACGGCACTTCCGATCACTGCCTCAGAGAGTCTCTGTGGCCACTGCCCATTTCCTGCCAATTTCAGATTTCTGTATGAGAGATAATCAGGCGTCGTTCCTACGAGAGGATGATCTCTTACGGTCCCTTCCAAATGGATGGGAACCGGAGTCACCCGCCCTAACTCCGCCACTTCTCTCGCAATTTTCATCGGTATTGATTTCTCTACTTCACCTCTGAAATACAACGCATGGATCAATAAATCTGATCGACTCCCAGGAGCACCGACCGCCAAAGGAGTCGATAACGACCTCGATTCCAACTCTGTTCTGTAGAGCTTGAGGAATCCTTCCACCGCCAAAGGCAAGACTCCAATGAGAGCGATGCACAGCACGAGAACCAAAGAGCGCACCCTATGATGTAAAAGAGATTTAATCGCCAATCGAATCAACGGACTGGTCATGAGACCTCTCTTCCACTGAGTTCATGGACCTTATCAAACCGATCGAGAAGAGATCGGTCATGCGTGACCACGATCACTGTCGACCCCGTGAGCGTTGCTTCATCAAACAAGAGCTCTAGTACAGCCTCTCCCGATCCCGTATCCAGACTTCCTGTCGGCTCGTCCGCAAGAATCAGGGGCGGTGTCGTCATCAACGCTCGACAAACTGCCGCTCGCTGTCTTTCTCCTTGTGAGAGTGCATGAGGCTTCCTATGGAGAAGATCGGCAATACCACAACGGCTGGCTCTTTGCTCCAGCAATGCATGATCTTTCTCCCCAGCTTCAACTCCATCGAGCCAAAGAGGAAGGAATGCATTTTCACGAATATCCAAATGCTCTAGAAGCTCAAACTCCTGAAACACCAAACCAATCTTGTCTCTTCTGAAAGAACGGCGTTCACGTTCGCCAAGGGATGAAATTGTTTCATCACCAACGCAGACCTCACCCTCGGTGGGCACCAAGATTCCTGCGATCGCAGATAGTAGTGTTGTCTTTCCACAGCCGGAAGGACCGATGATGGCGGATTTCTCTCCCGCAGCAATATTGAGAGATTCAACCAGCACCGGATGATCTTGACCCGGATGCCGATGCTTTAATCCAGTGACGTCAACTTTGAAGCCTAGATTCATTTCACAGACTCCATTCCATCGTCCACTCTTCTTTGGTCAATCAGTTCGGAAGAAACGATTCTCCAGCCAACATTGGGAATCCAACCCACTTTGTATTTAGCTCTCGAAACATTTCTTCTCCAGTGACCGTGGCCCCAATGCTTAACGGTCCCAATCACTTCCCATTTCGCAAATACATCATAGGAAGGTTCACTAACAGACTCGTCGATGTCAACTCTAGTTTCAATATTCCTGACGGTCTCGACCTTTGAAACCGAACTCTCTTCGATCTTCATCGTCAGACTTTCATGCACCTCATCATAGAGATCCATCAATATACTCTCGGAAACACTTCTGGCCAAAATATCGTAGACCTGGCTTTCATCGGTGTAATCAAACGCCCGGTAGATGTTCCTATGCAAAGTTTCAAAGAGTGCTGCCGATTCTTCTTCAGAGGGGAGCTGGACCGCTGGCAAGGTGGGATTGTACAAATCCACATCCGCATAGAAGAACAACGGAACAACGACAAGCACCAACAAAACAATCACTCTGGGCGGAGTGAACTTTTTCGTTTTCAAAAGCATCACCAAGCCCATGAGCCATGTCACCCAAAACAAATTCACGGTGGCCATGGGCGGAACCAACCCTGGTTGAACCGTCTCCGGATCAAGAACAGGCCGCGCTTCCGGTGGGCTCCATGTTTGAATCGGATCATCTTCTCGAAATCGTAGAATTTGGAAATCAGTGGCACCGGTCAGAATCATGAAGACTGATTCCAGCGGGAATCCATCTTCTGTATCGAAACGGCTCCAGACAAACTCTAGTTCACTGGGCATTGTTTTCGTGGGGTACTTCAGCGTAATCCCGACATAGTTGAGGAAATCGTTTAGGTCGAATCCTTCTTGCCATTCGAGATCTTCGATCATTGGCGTAACTTGAACTCCGTCCACGTCCAAAGAGGCGTGGAGATCAAGCCAGCGAACAATCTTGTCGCCGAACTCTCCCCAGCGGCCTGACGAATCGGGTTCAAGTTCTGGAATGATGGTGGGGTCGAGATTGAACCAATGTCGAAACAATAACTCATCGATGAGGAGATAAACCTCAGTCTCACTCTCTGTAACTTTTGTTTCGACATTGAGAGGCCCAGGGACGTGCTCTATCGCCATGACTGGAATAGAAGTCAGCGTCATCATCATTGCGACTCGACAGATCAACCCGATCATTCCAGTCCTCTCGATACCAGCCATGAAACTTCTATAAAACAAATGGTAACAAAAAACCACCGACCCACGAGTCTCTGAATCGCGAGTCGGTGGTTTTTGAGCGAAAACCTGATCTATTTACTTCAGATTGATGCTTTTCTCTTCCTTGGGCTTTTCTTCTTCTTTTGGAGGCTCCGGTTCTGAGCTGTTTTGGGAAGGCCTACGACGCTGCCACTCCACCGTCAATTCAACTTTCTTGCCATCCCTCATGACGATGACCTTCTTCTTTTCGCCTTCTGTACGAATCGCTCTGACGAGAGATCTCCGATCGGTCACTTCATTTCCTGCGACCTCGATGACCTTGTCACCTGCTTTGAGACCTGCTTTTTCAGCAGCAGTATCAGGCAAGACTTCTTCAACAATATTTTCGTCGAGGAAAACGCCCAACATACGGCCCATTGGACGACGCGGCTGAGAATCACCACCACCTCCGAGCATACCCTCCCGAGAAAGGAGTGTATCGAGATTGGCAACTCCGTAGGCGGTCAGCGCAACAACGAGAGCCGAGTGCTCAAGGTATTCTGGGATCACAAGATCAAAGGTATCTTTTTGTGTATGGATACCGTTCCAGGTATCGGCTTTTCCCTCTTGGCCCCAAAAGAATCCGGGAACACCCATTGGAATAAAGGACTCATGATCCGATCCAATATTTCTAGGGAGTGAATCGACATCATTGAGAGTGAAGGGCATATCTTTATTGAGTCCCATGACAGGAGCAAAGACCTTTTCAAAATCGGGCTTCATAGCTGCAGTTGCCGGAAGGCTTGCGATGGCATTAGGCCCTCCATCATAGACAAACACTGCAGAGATTTTTTCCATCTTGTCTTTGTTAGCAGCGACCCAAGCCTTAGAGCCGAGAAGTCCTTGCTCTTCACCACTCCAAAGCATGAAGCGGATTGTTCTGCGTGGCTTGATACCTGCCTCGGATAGAATCCTGGCAGCTTCAATGGTGGTTGCTGTCCCCATTCCATTGTCACTTGTCCCAGTCGCTCCGTCCCAAGAATCGATATGCCCACCGATGATGACATATTCATCTGGGAACTCGGTACCGACGATATCAGCGATAACGTTGTAGTATTTCACCGGTCCGGGCTGGAAATGATTTCGGATATCGATCCGAAGAGTGACCTCTTCCTCGTTACCCATCTTTTCCATAATGACGTCGTACTGATCCTTGCGCAGGGTGATTCGCGGAATCTTGGGGAGGTTATCCCAGGTCACCCTGGCACTTCCAAGAATGGTGATGGCATCTCCTCTAGAAGGATAAATCCAACCGGCGACACCGATCTCTTCCAATTGTGTCCTGATCTCACGCTCTTGCTGACGAGCATCTCTGTTTCGACGCCCCCTCTGAGCTGGCATGAAGACCCAGCTATCTTTGTACTCACTCAAATCGAGTTCTTCAGAAAACTCCGGGAAGATTTTCGCCGGGCCATTCTGAGCTCCGCGGGTTCCTGCTGACCACGCGGGAGTTCCAAACTCAAGATCCATCACCTCTGGCGTCATCATCTGTCCACGCCATGGGCCTCGCTGGAAACCGACCGGGAATTCTCCCGCTTCTTCCATCACGACATTTTCAAGGCCGAACTCTTCAAACAAATCCTTACTCCAGTTACAGGCAATATGATCCTGAAAACTGCCGGTCAATCTGGGTCCAATGCCATTGACCAGATGATCCAAAGTTTGGACCACTCGATTGTCGGTTTGCCCGATCGAAATAATCTTCGCTTGTTCTTCACTCAGTTTATTTTCAAGATCCGAAGCTTGGCACACTGAGGAAGTGGCTATGAAGAGACAAAGGAGGAACCCTGTGGTCCTGCAGATCATGTTGTTTCCTTTCAAAGAGGGAGCTTCTTTACAAGGTCGCTGGGGACAAAACCCACTCCTTGTCATCGAAGGTCAAGGAGTCAGGTTCGCAAGGGGATGGGACAAGGTCAAGATACAGGATTAAAGAGGCCGAGAAGGCTCCCCGGTGGGGAGCCTTCTCGGCGATGCTGATCGATGCCTTTTCACCAAAGTGAGGCGATTCAGCTGTTTTTTTCCTTTTTTGCCCAAGAATCTCTTAATGCAGCAATTCGAACAAAATGGGGCGATTCTTCTGAAGATCGAGCCGGATCGACATGGAAATATCCCACTCTCTCAAATTGGAACCGATCTCCGCCGGCGGCTTGAGCCAGGGCAGGTTCGCAAAATGCTGTGGTTTCCACCCGAGAACCCGGATCGATAAAATCTGTGAACTCTTGGCCCTCAGGAGGATCATCCGGGTTTTCTATACTAAACAGAGGAGAATAGAGAGTGACCGGCAATTGAGCGGCACAAGAAGCCGGGACCCAATGAATGATTCCGCGAACCTTTCGACCCTCTGGCTGACGGCCCTTGGAAGTCTCGGGGTCATAATCGCACCGGATCTCAGTCACCTCGCCTGAATCAGGGTCCGTGATCACTTCTTTGACTTTGACGCAGTAACCATACCGAAGTCTCACTTCTGCATCGGGTGCCAGTCTTCGCCACTTCCTCGGGGGATCCATTCTGAAATCATCCCTATCAATCCAAACCTCCCGCTCAAATGGAATTTGACGCATTCCAGCATCCGGGTCTTCCGGATTATTGACGGCCTCCATCATCTCTTGGAGATCCTCAGGGAAATTCTCTATCACCATTTTCACAGGATCCAAAACAGCCATACGCCGCAGAGTAATCTTGTTCAAATGATCACGAATATGATTTTCTAAAACCGTCAGATCGATCATCGAGTTCACTTTAGACACGCCGATTGTTTTCATGAACGCTCTGATCGCTTCTGGAGTCACACCTCTGCGCCGCAATCCTGCAAGCGTTGGCATGCGAGGATCGTCCCAACCATCTACATGGCCATCTTCAACCAAGGTTCTCAATCGTCTCTTGCTCATCACCGTGAACTGTAAATTCAATCGAGCAAACTCCGTCTGCGAAGGCACTTCCTCGAGACCAATTTTCTCTAAAAACCAATCATAAAGGGGGCGGTGATTACGGAACTCTAGAGAACAGAGTGAATGAGTCACCCCTTCGATGGCATCGCCTTGGCCATGCGCCCAGTCATATGTGGGGTAAAGACACCAATCATCTCCGGTTCGATGATGATGAGATCTCTGGATTCGATACATCACAGGATCTCGCATCACGATATGAGCAGACTGCATATCAATTTTGGCTCTCAACGTACGACTGCCATCGGAGAACTCTCCTGATCGCATCCCTGCGAAGAGTTCTAGGTTCTCCTCGACAGTACGTGTTCGGAAAGGGCTATCGACACCAGGCTCACTGAGAGTTCCCCGATGCTTCCTGACCTCTTCCCCATCCAAATCACAGACATATGCGTCACCTTGGCGGATTAATTGAACGGCCCAGTCATACAACTGGCCAAAGTAGTCGCTGGCAAAACAGAGCTGGTCCCATTCGAAACCTAGCCATTTCACGTCTTCTTGAATCGAATCGACAAATCTCTGCTCTTCCTTGGCGGGATTAGTGTCATCAAACCGCAGATTACAATGGCCACCGAAGTCACCTGCTAATCCGAAACTTACGCAGATCGCCTTCGCGTGCCCTATATGTAAAAAGCCATTCGGCTCTGGAGGGAAACGAAACCTAAGACGTTCTGGCGAAAGACCTTCGCTCACGTCTTTTTGCACAATCTTTTCCAGAAAGCTCAATGAGCGATGCTCTTGTCCGTCTGGTCTTTCTGTCAGTTCTGACAAGTCAATACTCCTTCACAGAGATTAACTAAAATGACATCCCATAGATGTCATGTACGAAAATTTTACAAGGACTGTAACGAACTCTCGTGACCCTTCCATCAGGATCTTCCAAAGTGGCGAAAGAGGTATTAGTATTTACTCGAGGATTATTATGCAGTGGGACCGGGCGATTGTCCCGAGCTTTGCAAGTTGTGGTGGTGTGTTTCGGACAAGATTTCCGAGAATCAACAATCAGGAGTGATGAATCATGGTTATTAGAATTGCTGGCGTATTTCTTGCTTGCATGCTTTTGCCTGCATTGGCAATGGCAGGAGCCCCATTTAATATGAGCTTCAGTAGTGCAGCGGCTCCACAAGGCGGTCTTGCTGCAATTACTTTCTCCTTTGACCACTCAGAGCCTAATGGTGTTCAGGGATTCTCCTTCGGTGTATGTCACACCGAGAGCGTTTTATCCCTCGAACCTGTCGGGAGTTCTGGAGATTTCGACGAAGTCGTCGATTGGTCTTCCACTGTTGAGACACTGAAACAGGGCGCAAACCCTGATTTCTTCCAACAAAACCTCGAGTCCGGAGGCTGGACTGTGGGTTGCGTGATTTGCTTCACCTCCTGTGATGTCCTCGCACCCGGATCATACGAATTCGGAACGGCGTATTACCGTGTCAACGGTCAAGTCGGTGAAGTCGGAACGGTAGGAATCTGCTCGACTTTAGGTTCACCTCCCGTCAGCTCTGTAGCGGTCGTCAATGGCGCCTCATTGCCCATGACTTCCCAGGACGGCTCGGTAGAGGTTCTCGATGTTCCTCCCATCGTCTTCAACTACAATGCTCCAGACCGCAATGTGAACTACGACCCAGCAACGGGTGAGGGAGATTTCACTGCAGTCTTGACCATTTCAGAAGATCCTTCGAACGCCACTTATCCGACGAACACACAAGGGTTCTCGATGAGTATCAGTTCGGACTCGAACTATATCTCACCGACTTCTGCAGACATCACGGGTGCTGTCGCTGCAGCACAGCCTGCATTTGCTCAGTCCCAAATCCTGCCTTCCGGCTGGACTCTCGGAGTTGTGTACTCATTCCAGGTTCCGATCTTCTTGCAGTTTCCCAGTGAAACTAATGCCGTTCAAATCGCCGGAAGTACCGTCGCTGGAAATCTCCAAGGAGACTCCACCGGGCTCACTGTACCTTTGGCCTGGACACAAATTGGAAATCCGACCATCTTCAATGTCGTGACAACCAATAACACCAGTATCTCCCCCCTCACGTCTGACGGGGTATTGACGCTGAATCCTCAGACAAATCTCGACTATGTTCGCGGAGATGCCAACGCAGACGGCATCGTTAACGTAGCCGACGTGGTATGGTCTCTTCAGGAAATCTTCAACAACGGTCCAGCAGGCCCTTGTAATGATTCCAAGAACACCAATGGTGACGGAATTTTTGACGTCGCTGATCCCATTTGGTTGATCTCTTACATCTTCCAAAACGGATCTCCACCGCCGGCACCCTTCCCCACCTGTGGAGAAATAGGCGATCCACAAGATTGCACCTCCTACAACGGTTGCTAGAACCCGGTTGCTGAATAATTGGAAACAAAAAAAGGCTCGATCGTGAATCACGATCGAGCCTTTTCTAATTCTCCATCTAGACTGTCGAAAACGTCTCCAGAGCAGCTATTTTTTTCGTGAAGCCGGTGCGTTCTTTTTTGCTTCTTCCCGGATCCTTTTTGCCGTAGCAGCCCAAGAACAAATCGGACAACCCGACAGATCATGCCGCAGAGCTGGACAATGTTCCCGTCCGAAGAAAATGATCTGTAAATGAAGATCATTCCATTTCTCTCTGGGGAATATCTTTTTCAAATCGACCTCTGTCTTTTCGACAGATTTCCCGTTGGTCAATCCCCACCGGGTGGCAAGTCGGTGAATATGAGTATCCACCGGAAAAGCCGGAATCCCAAAAGACTGCGCCATGACGACACTCGCAGTCTTATGCCCGACTCCTGGCAGAGCCTCTAGGCTTTCGAAGTCCGCAGGGACTTCTCCGCCATGCTCCTCAATGAGGATTCGACTCAACTGGTATATGGCTTTGGCTTTCCTGGGAGCCAAACCACAAGTTTTGATAAATCCATAAATCTCCTTTTCAGATAACTTTTTCATATCTTGCGGAGTTTTCGCATCGGCGAAGAGATCTGGTGTCACCAGATTCACCCTCACATCGGTGGTTTGCGCCGACAACAGCACGGCAACCAGCAGTGTAAATGGATTACTGTGATCGAGAGGAATGGGGGGATGAGGATAGAAGGATCCCAAGATCTTCTCTATCTCGATTGCCTTTTCAAGACGATTCATGCATTCCCCCTCGGAGAACTTTAAACTTCATTAAGTGTACTTGAGGGCAGATTTATCTGGGGTACTCTCCGGAATCAAAATGCCGTCAACCCCATTATTGACTCTCATGAAGACGTTCGCCGAAAGGGGCAGTTTGGATTTTTCATTTGATCAAGATCCTGAGGAGTTTGACACCTCCGATGACAATACTCCAAGGGTATGCCCCCTCTTTCCCCTCTCGGATTTGATTCTGTTTCCGGGTCAGGTCATCCCACTTCATGTTTTTGAACCTCGATATCGGCAAATGACACAAGATCTTCTCGATAATAGTGGGGAAATCATTCTTGGCACTGTTCTAGGAGAAGATCGAGAGAAACTTGAGAAAGTCGCACCTGTGCAACCCATCGCAGGCTTAGGCCGGGTGCAACGTTATCAGGCCCTCGAGGACGGTCGATTCCTGATCATGATTCTGGGAGAACGCAGAGTAAAAATTGAACCTGTAGACAGAGGAAAAATATACCCAGAGGCGCGTTTCGAAGTGTTCGAAGAAACAGATTCCTACATTTCAGACACGGAACTCGACCATCTACAATCCGCACTGAAAAAGATCGAAAGCCAGATCGACCTCCCCGAGGAAACTTCCCCTGATCAACTGGTAGATTTGCTCATCATGATTTCAAAAATTGACCCGAAAGATAAATACAAGATCTTTCAGATGACGTCAGTATCCGACCGTTTGGGGAAAATCCTAGACTTCCACTGATACTCCAATCTGATGCTCCAACCTGATGCTCCAACCTGATGACCTATTGACCCCTTCCAGCCGTCAGCAATGATGTCTATGAGATCCACGAAACCGTCAGGGGATTAGATTTGTACAGATTCAGATTCTGCCTACTTATATGTTTTTGCCTCAGCGGTATGGGCTGCCGATCCGTCGACCTCGTAGTCGAAGAAGATGCTCTAGGGATAGAAACACGCCTTCCCCTCGAAGCTGAGAGTTTTCAACTCTTCGACTCCGAAGGTGTACTGGTCTATGCCCGCTCCGAGCAGTTCGCCCGAGATATCGCCATTCGCGTGGAAGCGGCGGAGAATCTTCTCACTGAAAAAACCGGCGAACAGCCTTCAGAAATGGTCTATTTCGCGGTCGATCTCAATTACGAAAAAAGAAGCGAGTTTCACGCACGCGCCTTTGAAGTCGCAGGATCTGTATGGGATCTCAGAGATAATGCTTTCAAATTCTCCCGCTCAAAAGGGGTTCCTGACGAGCAGGAAATGAGCCTCAAGTTGGAAGAAGCCTTCCCCAAAATGCTGCCGGGCTTGATCGAGACACCTCGCCCCCGCTCTCCAAACTTCAGCACGTACGCCATCGTTCTCTCGACGCTGAAATCTAAAAAAGCCGAGTGCAATGCACTGATCGAAGAAGTTCTCTTACAATTGGAGCTCACAACCCTTCAGAAAGTATTGGTGGCTCCCTTCAAACCGCTGATGCGGAAAATGATCATGGAAGTCCTCAACAGGGTTGAACAAGCGATGGTTCTCGCAACCCATCTTCAAGGAAGAGACTCCTGGGATAAAACCCGTATCCAGCAAACGATGAACGAGGTTCTGGATCTGGAAGGGCTCAAGAAAGACTTCAAAAAACCTGAACTGCCCAATGGTGCTTCACGATCAGACGCGGCCTCCGGGGAATAACCGTCTATTTTTTGCTTCTAACCTCAAAAGGTGTTTTCCCCGCTCAGGCTTCTCCGATAGCATCAGACATCTGAAGTCCGCTTCCCTCGTGGATATTTTCAGATTCATCAGGACGGGAATCTTTTCTCTCCCAAACCACACGCATGGTGCCAGTTCAGCACCTGAACAGGAGTTACTCATTAAAACTTTACTGACCTTCCTCTCGCTGGCTATTCTGATGTCCGGCTGTGCATTCACCGGCGGTGTAACAGATACAAATCGTCCGTCCCGAGAATTTGACATTCGATATGAAGTGGACCTTGCAGGAATGGAAGTCGGAAAGCCCATCAGCATATGGATTCCAATTCCGCACAATGATCCACATCAAAAAGTTGTGGACTTAAAGTGGTCTGTCGGTAGCGAGTTGGAACTGAATCAGATCAGCACCAAACGAGAAAATGTCTACGGCAATGAAATGATCTACCTTCAGGGAGTCGCCAATACAGCGACTGCAAAGATCACTGTGAATTACAATGTGGTTCGATTCGAAAACAGTGTGGATCAACAGCTCTTCTCGAAAGATACAGGCGACTCACCCAAGAGCGATTCTATATACCTCCAACCATCTGATCTTTGCTTCGTTACTCCACAAATAGATGCATACGCAAACGTACTTTCGGCCAACAAAAACTCAACTATGGAAATTGCTCAAACCTTCTACGAGCACATCCTTAAGGAGATGTCATACGACAAAAAAGGTGAAGGCTGGGGAAGAGGCGACGTCTATCACGCCTGTGAAGTCGGAAAAGGGAACTGCACAGACTTCCACACCTACTTCAACGCACTCTGCATGGCTGCAGGAATAGAATCCAGATTCCAAATTGGCATGTGGGGGAAATACACCCCTCAAGAAGCTGAGTTCAAAACCGGCGGTTACCACTGCTGGGCCGAATTCCATGTTCCAGGCAAGGGCTGGGTCCCCGTCGACATCTCTGAGGCAGATAAAGACGTGGCTAACAAAGCGAACTTCTTTGCTCGCCAAACTGCTAACAGAGTCACCTTGAGCACAGGCCGGGGCCTGACTTTGTCGCCTGCCCAATCAGGTTCTCCACTGAACTTCTTCGTCAATCCCTACGCAGAAATGGACGGCAAGCCATTCAGCGGGATCAGTAAATCCTGCTACTGGACCGATCTTTCTGGCGTAAGTACGAATGCCCCTGTCACCTCCATGAATAGATAATTAACGATCGAGAAATGCGTGTCGGGTTCCGGTGATGATTTAAATTTAGAAAATTTATTCATCACCGGAACCTTCAGCATCTTTTCTCCGTTGGACTCTTCGCAGAATCCAAATTTCTTACACGTCAAAGTTCGCATTGAAATGTTGAGTTTCCCTCACCACAAAAAAGGTGCATCAAATGAATCAAGAACCCAAATCAGTGGATAACAAACCCGTCGTCATAGAATTGGACGCAGGGAAACATGCATGGTGTTCATGCGGCCTCTCCAGTAAACACCCATTCTGTGATGGAACTCACTCCGGAACGGGAATGTCTCCTACCGTGTTTGAATTAGAAGAGAAGAAAACTGTTGCCCTATGTGCCTGCAAGAAAACAAGCGGAGCACCTTTTTGCGACGGATCTCATAACTGATCGCTCAATAAGAAGAGACGAAATCTCAAGCACTGTTAGGAATAAGCACTATTCTTAATAGTGCTTATTCTGCTTCCAGTGGGATCAGTGTTTCGAGGATGGTTTCGGGTTGGCAAAATATATTAAAAGGCTCAACAGGATAGAACCCATCCATGTAGGGCAAAGTAATCGTGTATTCACCGGTTTCGCTGACTAAGACTCGATAGCCGCTTCCTGTGCGACCACGAGTCAGCACCTTTCCCTCATGACCGTCAGCGTTCACAACAGGATGCCAAGTCAAGTCCCAGGGGATAGAAGTGCCATCTTCATCGAGAAGCAAAATCATCCCCATGGCCGGCTCCAATTCGATTTCGAATTGATTGGCACCATCTTCGTTCACGGTGACCTGCTGATGCTTGGGAACATATGCCGGATCAGAAACTGAAAGAATCACATTGCCAACGGGAACCTGAAAATCAAAAACCCCTTCGCTCGTAGCAGGAACGGGAACCGCTCCAGCACCCGGAACTCCAGCAGGGCGACTCGGTGCCCAACGAACCAATCCGGGGGAAGCCAGCTGTCCTCCGCCCCCCTGAAGCACTGTTGTCACCTGAATATCTACAGGGTAAGGGAGTTCGATATGAGCATCGTAAAAACCTTCCTCTGTCACTTCGAAGAGGTCGCCATATCCAACCGGTAAAACCAAAACTCCATAGCTTCCTATTTTGACTTTGACAGGGCCCCAGACGAATAGGTCACCCCCCGGTATTGACTCAGCATCCATATCGATCGCCTGCACCACCACTGTGTCGTTCAATGGATCACTGCCGGCTCCGGTAGGTCGAATACGCAACGAGAAATCATCCAGATACCATCCGTCTGGAATAAAGACAGTACCTCCTAAATCTGCTCGATCTTCATCATCGGAAGGCACTTCCAGCGTCAATGTGGTCTCCCCTCCCAGGGAAACTTCAAAAGTGATCTCTTCGTAAATCGTAGGATTCAGATTCCAATGCCCAGACTCCAAGGTCGCTACCCAGACTCCTGGCATGACTCCTTCAATGAGACGGTTCGTTCCTCCGGCAACAGGAATCTCCATAAATGGAGGGCCAAAAGACTCGGGAGCTCGAAAGCGTAACTTGATGTCTTGTCGCTCTGTATCTCCTAAAACATCCAGAAACACACTTCCAGAAGGACGAAGCAGAACTTCTCTCTCACCACCCTCGATTAAATCTACGGTGATACGCTTCCATTCATGTCCTGCAGCCCTAGCGTGGAGAACAACAGCAGAGCCGATCATTCCCAAACGACCATCGAGTGAAACTGGGCCCGTCTGTTCGGAGATGACATAGTCAGTCGCCATTGGCCAGCCCGGATGTTCCAGAGTACTTCTATGAAAATCCTGAAGCCGAACGACTTCAACATTATTGAGAGACTCGCCGGTCTCTGCGGAGATGAGGTTTAAGGTTGCCAATGCGTCATAGCGAATAAAGACTTTCACAGAACTCGCCATTTTAGCAATGATGGGCATGCTTGGAGCGATAACGCGCGCCTCTTTGCTATCGATCATTGCGCTAAAAAAGCGAACCATGGCATCAGAGTCTGCATCAAAAACAAAAGCACCATTGGACACGTTGACCGTTTTTGATCGTCCGTTGATGCCCACTGTGAGAGAACCGCTGCTCCCACTCAAAGGTTGTGGTTGATTTTCCGCCCAGATGGTTCCACTCACTCTAACGCTGCCCTGTGATTCAGAACCACTCGTCGAGTCATCTCGATCGAAAGAAGGAGGCACACCTCTACCATTTCGCGATCCACGACTCGAGTTCTCATTCGAAGAACTTCCCCGACCACCTGTGGCCGAATCAGAAGCGCTATCCCCATTTCTCCTATTGCCGGATCCTTGGCCCGCACCTCCACTTGCTCTGCGTCCGCCAGGGTCACCCAGTGCACTGTCCCCCGCTTCAACTGTTCGAGAGGACCCCGAGGTCGAATTTCGTCCTGAATTGGATCCTGTCCCATTTCTCGAGCCGTTCCTTGCCGATCCTTCGTTTGAGGAGCGACGTTCTTTAGAATTGGACGAGTATGAGGAGAATTCTTCTTCTACAGGAAAGTCTCCAGGGCCCGCTGGGAGGACGATGAATAAGAGAGAAACGAGACCTGCGAGCAGCAGTCCAACGATCACCAGATTTCTCGGATTCATGGGGCTCCTCGGATTTCGGGTCAGTTCCCGATTTTACAGTGAAATAAGGCCAAACCCTATACTCGATACACTCAGAGTACCTTTTAAAGCCCCATAATCGTAAAAGATCAGTAACGGTTTCCGGATTCATGAGCAGGGAGATAAGGCTCACCTACAAAAAATGAGCCCTGAAGACTTCTCGTCTTCAGGGCCCATTTGATCTTCAAGAATCATGAAGTCGTAAACTACGACTTCTTGTACTTGACGCTTCAGCCATACGCCCGTGTGCGGGGAGTAGAAACCTCTTTGCCGGCGAGAATCTCCTCGACAGCTTTTGTTACGTAATTCTCTCCGGAACGACGATCATCAAACGCTCCCTGATAAAGAACCTTGCCATTCTTAATAACAAAGCAGTGAGGTGTCTTTTTGGCGCCGATCTTTTTGCCCAGCTTACCGTCAAAATCCTGAAGAATTTTGTGGTCGACTTTGTAGCTCTCTTTGAACTTTTTCAGGCCTGCCACTGTGTTGTAGTGAGTGGAGCAGACAGAGAACCATTCAACGCCTTTTTTCTTCATGGCGGCAGCGGCTTCTTGAACCTTTTTATTCTTATAAATAGGCTTCACTGCGGGACAACCCGATTCGGTCCATTCAAGAACGATGATTTTATCTTTCATGTCGGCAGACTTGTGAACTTTACCGTCCAAGTCTTTCAACGAGAAAGTGATCTGTGCGCCTTCGATTTTCTCCTGCTTCTTCTCATCTGCGAAGAGAAGCGCAGATCCCATTGCGACACTGAGTGTCAGCAGGATCAAGAGTTGTTTCATGGTGATCTCCATTTCATGAGTTCAAAGTTTATATGTTTCAAATTGATCGTTGAGGAAAAGCTGAGATACCCTTAAGGCTTCCCGCGCCACTCGACAGCAGGAAAACCCGGCACTGGCCCTTTTGCTTTTCCAGGACTAGGAACCATCGTTGCACCCAACTGGCCGGGATGGAAGTCCGATCCTGCATCCATGACGAAAAATGTGACCTGTTTGCCCAACTTCAGACCTTTATGGACCTCAAGGTTCGGATTCCAGGGGCGGACTTTACCCTCACTCAGAATCCCTGCAACGAGTCCATGGGGAAATACCCGCCAATTCACGGGCACAGCCGGGCGCACATCGTCTTTCGTTCGCGCCCAACGGAGTGTCCATGCACCTGCAGATCCTTCCGGCCCCTGTCCCGCTCGCCACTCCTGCTCGAAGTGGAATCCTCTGATCTGATCGACAGGCTTGGGATACCGAGAATTCCAAATCGCCAACAATTTCTGCCCTCGTGAATCCACAACAGCTGCCGAAGACTTTTGAAGGGACAGCTTCACAAAACTTTCTCCATAGATACAGGTAGTTTTGCAAACCTGCCAACTGACATCAGCGGTGATGAGAATCTTCTCTTTTTCAAGCAATGCTTCAGCACTATCGGCCTCTTCAGAACTCGCCGGTGTCAGCACATACCGAATCATAAAAGGATTCTTATATCCGTATGCGATCAGGTTTCCCGTTTCCACCATCCGTACCGGAACTGGAAATTTAGGCTCTGATACCTTCCAGCCTTTGGGAAGGTTCCAAGACACTTCCGGGGAATCACCCCCATCGCGAGGAGAGTGCCAATATCCATGCCAATCCTTGATGGGTTTAACGAAAACTCCCACTTCAAAAGGGACTCCAACTTGGAATGCCGAGACCGTTGAAATCAACTCTACTGAACAGGGATTGTCTTCTTCAAGGTCGTCCAGCAACCCGCCCTGCGCCTGCGTTGTCAGGGGGACAAGAACTAAACACAGCATCCAAAACGTATATAGGGATCGCTTCAAGAGATACCGAGACGGGAGACACCGAGACGAGAGATACCGAGACGGGAGATACCGAGAAGAGAGATACCGAGACGAGAGACACATGCCAAGAACTCCTTTAAAGAAAGAATAGACACAGAAGTGAATCATAACAGATTCACTAGCGATAATAACATGCTCCTCATTTCTTCGACTGATAGGTAGAATACTTGCCGGAGAGGAATCTACATTGTTTCAGATACTGAACGATCGAAGACTTCAGATTATATTTTACGTGGGATTATTAGTTTTCACTTTCTTCACTATTCGTGGATTGGAACACCGTCTCGTCTTCGCCCCTAGCAGTGAATGGGCGCGAGACTTGCCCGCTAGCGCCACCGAGTTGATTTTCAAATCTCCTGAAACGATAACCTCTTACAAAACTCTGAATCTGTCTGAAACGATAACCTCTTACAAAACCCTGAATCTGTCTGCTGCGTGGTTCCCTGTTAAAGGTGCAGATCGAGTCATCGTCTACTGCCACGGCAACGCAGGTAATGTTTCACATCGCTTTGCTGTTGCCGAATTTTTACAGTCACAAGGATGGCCTGTTCTACTTTTTGATTACCGAGGATATGGCAAATCGGAGGGGGCACCCGATCGATGGGGGCTACTGAGCGATACTCGGCAAGCCATCTTCGAAGCTCAATCACTCGCCGGCACCGACAACGTCATTCTTTATGGTCGAAGTCTCGGAGCATTTGCTGCGACACAATGCGCGAGGTGGGCGTCGGCACTGATTCTCGATTCACCTTTTCTTTCGCTCGAAGAAATGGCGAAATCAAGAGGACTTGGCTGGGTGCCTTCTTGGTTAAAAAAATACCATTTTAAGAACGAAGGATTCATTGAATCGGTCAAGTGCCCCACCCTCATCCTTCATGGAAGTGCTGATCAGATCGTTCCTTTTCAACAGGGAAAACGTCTCGCAGAATTGAACCCGGAATTTACAGAGTTTGTTGAAATACCGGGAGGCCGTCATAACGATTCACGACGAAAAGGGCCCGCACTGGAAGCTCTGAAATCATTCATCAATGGACACTAAGCCAAGGAAATATCATTCCCTCATTCCGCCTTTGGCGAATTCATTCTCAGATTAATTTTCTTTTACAGGTGGCTCAGGATCTATGAACTGAAACTGACTATACTTATCAAACAATTCTTCGTTCTCGACCTGCTTAGAGAAAAACCCTTGCAGCTCTTCGGTTCCAGCCGTCAATATTACGCTGTCTGCGTTCGAGCCTTCTATCACTTCATGCTTCAGGACTTTCGGATTACTAACAAGAACATTCTCTATCCAATCGGGATTTGGAAATGCGATCTGAAGAACCGGTCGGATTTGACGAACATGAGCAAAAAGGTGTACGGGTAAATTGGTCGCCTCTTCCAAATCCGGCCTAGGTGTTCTCTTTTTATTGTTATAGGAGAAATCTAAGAATAACTCGTTCCCTACTTTTCCAAGACGCACCAAGAGATGAGAGGTTTCCCTTCCTTCCTCGGAGACCACCAGTTCATACTGTTTATCGTTTTTCCTTTGAGTAAAAACCCAGCGAGAGTCATCCGCCATCCAAGTGCCCACTAGATTCTTGTCAATAATGCAATCATCCATGGATAGAAACGGATGCAACGATTGCTGACAACCCGGCGTCAACAACAACAACAAAGAAATAACCAGCAGTGTTATGCTCCGCATTAAGATTCTTCTTTCTTCAATGACAACAACAATGTTGGAATCATGACCAGACGTCGGCCGCTTTGACCCGTTCAGTCGCTCGAATTTCATTTCCACTGGGAGAACATTCAAGACCGATATAGTCTCTGTACCCTAAATCCCATGCCTCTTTAAAGACACGTGAGTAGTCGATCTCTCCCGTACCCGGTTCCCTACGACCAGGATTGTCGGCCAGTTGCAGATAACCCACCTGGTCCCAACCCTCGCGCATCCTTCGACAGAGATCACCTTCTGTGATCTGCATGTGATAGAGATCCCAGTTGATCTTCACCATAGGAGAATCTACTTCTCGACAGATACGCACAGCTTCTGGACTTCCATAAAGACAATGCCCTTTGTGATCAACTCGAATATTCATCGGCTCAAGTATTAGCATGACTCCGGCTTCTTCGGCCATCGGTGCAAATCGCTTCAATCCCGTTATCACATTCTCATGCATCTGTTCTTGAGTCATTCCGGGCTGATCATTACCTGCGATGACTGTCATTTTCCGAGCCTTGAGTTTCTGAGCGGTCTCGATGGAGGCTGCGATCTCTTTTTCGATCTTGTCATGATTTTTAGGGTCGTTCATACCTGGACTGAAAGGCCATGCAGTGAACTGTGCCACTTCGATGCCGGTCTCTTCACAAGCGATACGAATCTGCTCCAGATCCTTGCCCCTCCAGGGCCAAAACTCGACGGCGGGATAACCCAATTTGGCGGCCTCACGAATACGGTTCTGCGCAGGACCTCCGCCGAATCCCCACATCTCAATATTCACGGCGAAGCGCGTTTTACCCCAAGGGAGTGGAGTGCCGTCACCCAAGCTGCGGGCTTCATCATCATTCGCAAGTGCGGGAATACTCGCTGCCGGAATACTCGCTGCGGCAGCAGCACCCAAAGCAGCAGATGAAAGAAACTTTCTCCGGTCAAGACTCATGACTGTCTCCTCTAATTATTGAGGCTGGACTTGAGGCCACCCTACCGATCCACAAACTGAACAGACGCCACCAACAGGAACGCACCCCTAGAAACTGTAATCCACTCCAGGCTGCATCACTTCCACACCGGGTAACTCTAGAGCATTGAGTTCACGAACAATATTGTCGTATTGATTCACCTTGAGATGGACGGCTAGGAATCGCAGCCCATCTGCGCCGGGTAGCTTTGCTCTTTCTTTGACGAAGTCGGAGGTCGTCAGGTGTTTCGAAACCTCTGCCAACCATTGCAGACTGTCAGGGAATGACAGTTCCAATATCACGGTATTCAAACCCTTTATCTTGGAGCACACTTCCCAAATCTCATCGGTAGGACCGGTATCTGTAACAACCGCGAGTGCCGAACCATCTTTTTCGACGACATATGCCAAGGTATCCACCACATGGTCCACTCGTACCGGCGTGATCTTATATCCTTCGATCTCGAGTACTTCCCCAGGAATCACTCGCCTCAGCTCAATCATTCCCAGATTGTTTTCCTCCGAAATACGAAAGAAATCAGGCCAATGACGATCATTGAGGACATCTTCCATAATCGTCTTAGAGGTGGCCTCGTCGGCATGAATCACAACGGGTATGGGGTCTTCTGATCCTTCACCGAAATGAGCATCCAAGAAAATCGGTAAACTGGCGAGGTGATCACTATGTCCGTGAGTCAGAAAAATATGCTTCACACTTAATTGTAAGTTTAGATCTAAATGAAAACCGATAGACCCGGCATCCACGCATATTTTTTCATCAATAAGAAATGAACTGAGAAGTTGATGCTTCCCGGAGCCCCCGACTGTCGAGGGAATCAATTGTACCTTCAAGGTTATCGAACCCTTCGGTCATCGCTGGATTGGAGGCGGTGAGAAATGAGGCGCGCCAACCCCAAAATCATTCGATATACCACTCGGTCTTCGAGCTCCAGCAACTGATGAAACTTTTCGATACTGAATCTTCTCAGTCTCGAATTCTCGACGGCGACAACACTGGCACTATGAGGGGCGTCATTGACGAGACCCATCTCTCCAAAACAACTCAAGTCAGAAAGACGCGCCAACACTTTAGGGGTTTCTCCCTTGTCGGTCAGAACGACATCTAAGACCCCTTTTGCGATCACATAAAAATACTGTGGGGAAGAGCCCTCATCGATAACGACATCGCCTGCTTCAACTTCGACCGTCTCTGAATATCCGAGAAGTGCACCGATCTCTTCATGCTGAAGACCCTCAAAGAGAGGTACCGCGGAATATCTTTCAAAACGGGGTGCATCCATTATGAAACTCCTGCAACGTCTGGACTCGACCATGAAAGGTCCGGAGCGTTCTCCGAATCAAACCTTCTGCTCCAGATAGCATAAGCCTTCCGGAGCAGAAACAACACAGAGGTATTCCGAAGGACACGATCTCTCGAAGAGAAATCAGGGACGAGAAGCACGCGACCGAGGAAGCACTGCCAAGGGGCGCTCGAGATGCTTTTAAAGGCTTCCCGAGGCTCCTTCTCAACGCTTCTCAACCGGTGCTCTGTCCCATTTCATGTCGTCTCTCGCGTTATGGACACACGCCGAAACTGTTACATGTCAATGTGCTGACCAAATCCACGCCACAGTCCGGAAAAGGAGCAGAAGGCGGTGGGGAGCCCGCACAGAAAATCGCACAGAGCACCTGAACACCGTCAGAAATACTGACGTGATTCGAGCCGTCGAGATCGAGAGCTTTCATGCACGTCGCAGAACCTCCAGCGAACAAGTATGAGAGAACTCCAATACCATCCGCCAGATCGAGTGTCCCGTCCTGAGTACTATCGCCACGAATAAACCGTGAGCCCGTGAAGGGGACCAGGTCCGCATTGGCATTCACCTGTGAACTGGAGATGGAGGCGCCATCGACGACAACTACATTTTCGACAACTGGGCTTCCCAAAGTGCCTACAAAGGAAATCGAAGTCGATGTGGAACCCGATGCTCCTGTCAACGCTCCCGAAGCCAACTGATATTCAATCGACGCAAGGGAGAGTGAATTATCAAAGGCTAATGTCCAAAGACCTGGAAAACTGAAGACCACACCCGAAGTGACTCCATCGGTGTAGATATCATCCTGAACAAAATCAGGGGCCAAACCGGTATCAGAAGTGATCACCGTTGAAATGCTGTTGATTTGCATCAGGGATGCATCATGACCCACAGCAAAAGAATAGCCTTGAACCTGAGACAAATCTTCGGCAGCGGTACCGGGAAGTACCAGTTCTTCCAAATTGACGGTCGCAGTAAAGGTCTCTTGCTCCGGCGTCGCTTCAGGGTAATACACCGTCGAGGGTGCATGGATGGATAACTCAAATTCTGGAGTGAACGGAATCAGCTGGGTATCGGCAACTACACCATTCATCGGTATCGATGCGCCATTGATCACGACCACGGAAACAACAGGAGGGGCTCCTAGGCTGTCCGACTTCGCGATCGAAGTCACTGTTGAATCGGCAGCATTTGTTAGAGGTCCCGCCAACAATTGGTACTGAGCCACTCCTAGTTCTGTCGCCGTCTCATAGGAGAGCGTCCATGAACCTACGAAGGAGTAGACCACTCCAAAAGTGAAGCCATCGGCATAAAGACTCACGTCATCAAAATCGACAGATTCACCACTCGGACCGGTGGTCGTGACGATGGCAGACGTCACTTCCAGCAAAGCCCCATCATGGCCGACTCCCAGAGAATACCCTTGAAGTTGAGCATGGGGATCCGCTCCACCATTTGTCGTCGTCGTCTCTTGAAGTTGAATCGAAGCGGAGAAACTAGCGACTTCTGGAGCCGCCGAGTTGTAGACCACCTCTGCCGGAAGACCGATGGTCAGATCAAAGACCGGATCTTGGGCCAGCACTCCACCGGAGCTCACCCAGAGCGTGCCACAGAGAACCATACAGATCATTCTTGTCGAGACTCTCAGTAATTTTTTAAGCCACATCGTATGTGCTCCTATCATTTGAACCTCCTTCATTATGGACACGGTGTCACGGCCGAGGGTGTCGGATCCGGACCCGGAACGAGGTCTAGGAAACTGCCGAATGGAGGGGGTGGATCTGCTGATCCACTGACAAACAACGCATTCAACAAGTAGATCGCATCGCCAATATCGATGATGTCGTCGTCATTGACATCCAAACGTGCCAGACATTCAGGACCGGTTCCATTGGTGAATAGGTAGTCCAGAGTTGTGATGGTATCGCCGATATCCACCATGAAATCTTCATTGGCATCTGCACGAATGAAGGTTCCCGTCGATTGCACCTGATAAACCGCACCATCGCTGTTTCCGGTGATCGTGAAGGAGTCACCTTCAAAGACGATGCCGCCGGGATCTTCGATGCCAGCGAGGCTGATGCCTTCGCCCACCTGGGTCGCTTCACCGTCGTTCACCGACACTTCGATGATTTCCAAAGTCCCGTCGGGTCTCGAACTGGTGAGATACAGGTTCGACACACAACCGATAAATCCGCCATTCGCCAGCTGGCACGCCTTGGTGGTGCACCCCTTCTGCGAAGAGCCCTCATTGGGGTGGGTGAAAGATTTACTCGGATCGATCGCGCCACTGCCGCCATGGGCCATGCCGAGAATGATGCAACTCGTTACATCTGTTGAGAAAACAGAGCCACTGCCTTCGTCGTAACCCATTCCTCCGGTCGAGCCTTCCACCGCTCCCGGCAACAGCGATTTGCTGCCAAAGGGCACCGGCACAAACAGGAAGTAATCCCGAAGGAACTCCCCTGTCAGCGTGATCTCGATCAGATGGATCTGCACCCCGGATTGACCATTTCCGATCACCAGAGAACCGTTGCCGGCATCTCCAGAGGGCACATAGGCGATCCCGGTGCAGGGGACGCCCTCACCAAAGGGACTGGGAATCACTGCAAGCGGATTGAAATCTTCGTCCAGGCCATACACCTGGCCGTTGGCGGCATCGGTCACGTAATAACGCACCCCGCCCAACTCCGCATCGGGCCGCGACGTGATGTCGTAGATCTCTGTAAATTCGAAGGGCACGTCGATGGGCACTTCCTGCTCCACCTCACCGGTCCCCACAACGATGGTGGTCTCTAAGACATCTGAAACGCCACCCCCTAGAGTCGCGAGACTCTCGTATCGATGAACTCCCGGAGGAGGATCCATATCGACCCAGCTGCGATCAGTCCCGGGCAAAGACACCGGCACGCCCGCCACTCCATCGGTATAGCGAGTGATCTCAAAACTGTCCGGGTCATTCGCCGTCGGCGAACTCCAAGTCCAGTCCAACTGCACTTCAGAAAACTCATTGGCATTCATATCGTCGATCAAAGCGCTGCTCAATGTTTCCATCGGCGCCACATAGTCGGGCACCACATCGGTGGGGTCATCCAAAATGTCGAAGGGGCTAGAGCCTGTGAGTAACTCATCATTGTTACTGTAGCCATCTCCATCGAAATCGGGATCACTCAGGAAAGTCGCTGTCGGAATCCCTGACGAGGCGGCATTGCACAACAACGCGTCGGTACCCGCTCCGGGATACCCCAAAGACCACTCGATGCCAGAAGGCCCCACAGCTGTGATCAGCAGATCATTGTTGGCATCAGTTCCGCTCACCACCACAGTGGGTGCATTGATCCCCGCAGAAACCACTGTCAATTGCGCATTGAGATCCGCGCTCGTCGGCAACTCCGTATCTGAGACAAAATCGATCGCGAATGTCGACGTCGTATATGTCGTCAAGAGCGATGAGGTCGCAGTGCCATCGGCAAGGACCGCGATGAGCGTTTCTTCACTTCCTGTAGAACTTGTCGGGATCGTCGCCAACGCTAAAGGCAGACGAGCCGCCAACAGATCTGTACTGGCGATCACGGAGCCGTCGGTCGCCCGATGCTCCAATCGTGTCGGGGTCAAAACAAAGATGCTGCCCCCGCTGCCTTGTGCCAAATCAAGAATCGTCTGGCCCGGTCCCGTCAAACGGTCCGACACGACATTGCCATTGGGCAATAAACGGATCAAACGCTCCCCGCCGGCGAGCCAACTGCTGTTTCCGGGTCCCGGTGCATAATGACTGAAAGTGCCCGCGCCCGGCAACAGCTGAGCAGGACCGATCAATCCGTCTTCTGAAGAATCACCGACCCCGTCCCCACCAAAGAGGACCGTGCCATCGGGGTATACGATCTGGACGGTCCCATCAGCGTGAGTGACGCCGATCCGGTTTCCGGCGAGACCGACGAGAGCGAGCGGATCACTGCCGGTGGCCGTTTCACCCACCAAGTTTCCGAGTGCATCGATGTGGGCCAAAGCCGGGTTGCCTCCTCCTAAAAGGATCCAGGTCTGTCCGAGAAGGTCGACCATCAGGTCGACCGGCGCACCACTCGAGAGTGGAACGTTGAGATCCACGGTGCCATCTCCCGGCAGGTAGGTTTCGAAAATGCTACCCCCGCCTGTTTCATGGCGCACTGTCCGCAGACGATTTCCTAATGTGGCGGGGTTATCTGTCGATAGAGGTCCGAGCACGCCCACGCCGCCCGCAGACACGAGAGGCGAGATCGCATTGCCCTGGCCATCACTGAACTCGGGATCGATGGGAGGATTACCAACAGTTCCCGGCGTCACAGCCGAAAAGCTGCCACTCGCCGCAGACGGAGAGACCGCGTAGTGAGCGATCGCCGCGAGGCGTGCTCCCCCCGCAGGAATCAGATGGGCCAATTCATAATCGAGCACCACACCGATGGAATGACCATCGGAGCCGCTAGAGGTTGCGATAAAATCAGGTGCCACCGGCCCGGCATACTCGATCAAAGTGGCGGTTAAACTGCTCGCATCGTGCAACAGTCCAAAAGAAAAAGCGACGATAGGAACGTCGTTTTCAATCGTCACCGCCAACGTCACAGCACTCCCTTGAGCAGCCGCAGTGGAACTGACCGCTATGCGATCAGCAGCCCTCACTGCGGAACTGCCCCACAGGGTGTGACCGATAACGATGGACAGTAGTGACAGGATAGACAGAGTCGTCTTCCGCATCGGAGTCCTCCCGGGACCTTGGGCCCCGTCTTCTTGGTTCAAAAATGGCTCGATAGAGGGGCGGGAAATCATCAGCAAAGAGTAACAAAAGGACACTCTCGGCTTTGGATCATGCATCGAGCGTATAGTGCAACAAACACACACTCCCTCACGAACCTATATTAACCATTGCATCCGCTTCCGGAAACCGGCCGGACATGTTCCTTTTTATAATTTAGGCCCCAAATTCAACCGTCTTCAGGGGTCTTCAGAGGTCTCAGTCCTCGAGACGGCCCAATCGGGCCTTGAGGAAGCGTCGGCGATCAGCGGGGCGCTCGATCAACTTTGCCCGCTCCTCGACTGCGGCCATCGCTTTGGCCTCCCATTTTTCCCGCTCAGAAGATCCCGATTCTTCTAGGTTCGCCCGTGCAGAGATCACCATATCGACAGGGGCCCCCGGAGGCATCTCGTCATCCTCGATCACTCCATGAAGCAGGGCGATCGACTTTTCCTTGTCATCCAAAACCTGCGCCAGTGAAGCCGTGAGAAGACATTTCATATGAGCAAGATTGATGGTCTTCAACTCTTCGATCAACGCCTGGATATTCTCCACTTGCTCCCCAGTCAAAGGTCGTTCCGAGATTTGACTGAAGCGACAGAGCAAGACGAACGAAAGTCCCTTCACATCACTGGAATCATTGTCTTCCGGCTCGAGTCGATCCACAACATCCGCTTCAATTTGTTCACCTTTGGACAACTGGTTCAAGAGGGCTCTAATTTCCCCTTCTTTGATCAACAAGTCCTGATCTAATTTTTTAGCGATGTCTAAGCCCTCAGTCACTGACTGATCAGCACCTGACCAGTTCCCCAATGTCGCGTAGATCTCAGCGAGGCGAAATTTGGATTGGGTCAGACCTACCTGATCTCCGACTTCTTGACGCACTTCTGCGGACCGCTCGATATTGTCTAACGCCAGATCAAATTTACCTTGAAGATAATAAACTCTTCCTAGATTGAAATAATTTCGTGACAAGGCGTGGCGATTTTGGAGTAACCGGAATCCCACGATCGCTTCTTCAAATCCATCACCCGCATTTACCAAATGCCCCATATAATAATCAGTCGACGACTTATACACACGTGCAATCAACTCGAGGTCAAGTCGGCCTAGTTTTTTGAACAACTCAATGGCTTCAGAAGCTTCTTGCTTGGCCTCTTCAAATTTCTCCACCGAAATGAGAATAGCACAACGATTTGCCCTGCACCGAGCGATGCCAAACTCATCCTTCGACTGCTGCTCAAGTTCAAGAACTCTTGCCGATTCATGTAATGCTTCTTGGTACTCATGGAACTGGATGTGAAGAGCATATCGGACCGTTCGAAAACTTTGCTCCATCTTGGCATCTCCCAACGCCTCCATGCTCTCGCGAATAGTGTCCAACCAATCTTGGCACTCCTTCAGTTCTCCCGATCTAAAATGAATATTGGTGTGAATAATTCCTGACTGCACGTATTCAAGTGAACCCTTCTCAAAACGACTCTCTTCAAGGGTTTTCTTAGCCTCATCCCGATCGCCAAGATCCAGCTGAACATTCGCAAGATTGAGACGATAGGCAGCAACGGCTTCTTTTGGAATTTCTCCGTCCGCCTCCACGGCCTGTTGAATCATCTGATGAATCTCAAGCGCTTCGACATTGCGTCCCTGATTTTTCCTGCGCTGCATCGCCGTCAACAAACAGGGGATCGCTTCCTGGGGCTGCCCCGCATCCAGATACAACTTTCCGATCGCCCTCGATTGCTCTCCTTCGGCACCGTAAATATCCACTAGTGCGGAGGCGAGTTTTCTGCGGCGACGCATCGCGGCACGGCGACCACTTTTGCCAAAGTGCTCTAATACAGCATCGCGCGATGTCTCCGTCTTAAAGCGATAGATGGTCAGGTCGGTATCGACCGCTTCACCGAATCCATCCGTTTCAAAACGATCGAGCGCATCATCGAGAGCGTCCGCATCTTCATGCAGTCTCTCCAGAATCTCGACCGGAATCTCGCCTTCGATCAAGGCTGCCGATTCAAAAATCTCTACCTGCTCAGGGGGCATCTTTTCCAATAAACCACTGTAAAGATCGCCACGTCGAGCCGGCAAGTTTTCGACAAAGGCTTCTCTCTCGGGGAGGGGTGTTTTTAGCCCCCATTTTTTCTCGCTGGACGGCTCAAAGACGGTTTGCCCCGTTGGACCTAAGGAACGAACCAGATCGATGGCGAATCCAATGTTGCCGGCAGAACGTTCATCTAACTCTTTTGCCAACCAGGGAAGATCATCTAGAAATGGAGCCCCCACATAAGCGAGAGAAAGCATCTCTTCCATCGCTTTGAGATCGATGCGTTCCACTTCGACCAACTGGATGGAGATGCCATCACCCCACCCTTCGGGTGGCTGAGTTTTTATATTTTCATCTCGCTCGATCGCAGCGATGGCCTTCACGGGGATCTCTTCCTGAGAGAATCGTTCTAACAATCCCTTGAGCAGCCCCAGAGAGTCGGGATCGGCAGCTTCCAAGTCATCGAGCACGAGAAGGAGGGGCGCTTCCCGAGACACTGCCGAAAAGAGTTTGAACCACCAGAATGAACGCATCTGTTCCGCGCTTTTATCGAGTGATCCTTCCCCTGTCAGTTCGTCGAGAAAATAAGAGATCGCGGCGGCATCGGCTCCTAGCCACTGTTCCAAAAGAACAGCGGCCGTTTCGCGCATCTGTTCAGGATCCTCATCGGAGGCCTGCATCGAAACCAGATCCCTCAACAAATCCTGAAACCCTTTGAGAGGTTGTCCCGCTGCACCCCGAAAGGTGCCCTGCAAATCTCGCTGGCCTTCTTCTCGAACTTTGCGCGCGACTTCACTGATCAATGCACCGGTTCTTTGCCCCATTGCGCCACCGATCAGAGTTGCCGCGATGGGGCTGTCTTCTTGAGCCAGACGATTCAAAATCTTCTGAACCTGATCGGCGCGCCCCACCAAAGAGAGGGGGTCGGGATCGGTCACACGAATAGGACCTTCCGGCTCCAACTTCTGTGGCTTGGGATCAAAGCTAGAAGAGACACTGACTCCCGGAGGAGACACCGTTCCCGCATGATCAGGGACAGCCGCGATCAGGCAGGCCAAACTCTCGTTGGCCCCGACTTCTTGATCATCAACAAAAGTCTCTTCGCACCAGTTCCAACCCTTGGATTCTTCTCCTTGAAGACTGAACGTGGCTGGAATCGGTGACTGATTCTCCAACACCACACGCACCCATATCCGATCCTGAGTGGTCATCGTATGACGCAAGGCATGGGTTGTGAGCGAGAGGCGTCCGGTGACCACCTCTTTGCCTTTGCCGCCTTCCACCTTATCCATCGATAGGTTTTCAGTGAATTTGGATTCGAGCAGAGCAATGCCATCTCGGCGACTTCTCTCGCCAGAAGCAAAATCGATGAATTCGGTACGACGTTCCCGGGGAGTACGGTCGAAGAGATAGACTGCTCCATTATCGAAATGGGTCAACTCTCCCATCCCCACGAGAAGTTCGCCGCTGCTGCGCGTCAGAAAACATTCTCCCGGTTGAATACCTTCAGGTACTTCCTGTTCACTGGAGATCGCAGCACTGCCTTGAAGATCGAGACTCGTCCCTGCATTTTCAAGAGCATGCACCTTGAGATGTTGGTCAAGCTGGCTCATCGACTCGATGACCGCCTTGACGACGCCATCAAAGAGCGGCGATTTATTCTCATAGTGTTCGTCTGTCAGAAAACCGGCGTGCCCGATGAAGTCATTTCGGTAGGGAGGCAAATGCTCTAGGGCATCGATCCAACGCTGTGGCTTGTTGCCACCACGGCCGGTGATCGCCTTGACCATCGCCGTGTACTCTTCGCGGGGCGTCTCTAATACCTGGCGCAAATCTTCTAATACGCCGATGGCACCCTGCGTTGGATCCGAGTCTTGCTCGCGCGCACCATGGCGTAGGAGAACTTCAACCCAGGATCCGAAGGAAGGACGCTTGAGGAAATTCTGCACTCGCTTTTCGCGGTCCACGGGCAACGAGAGGCGAGACCTTGCGGTCAGCAGCAACAAACCCTGCCAGCGCACCACAGCCTCAAGACTTGCGAAAGCCGCTGCGTGCAATGAACGGGCATCGCCCCTCGCAGCCTCCAGCACCGGCAATATCCGTGCGAGAGGTTGAGGGAGATGGTTTTCGGAAACATTGGCGGACGTTTCTGACACCGAATCCTCCAGTGGAGTAGGTCTAAGTGGCTCCGAAGCTTTCCCATCTGTATGGCGGCTCGAAGGCTCTCATCTGAAACCACATGATATCCTCTTGACCCACAAGATCGGAGATCCAAACTCAAGAAAGATGAAAGTTCCCAGGAGGTCCCATGTTCGGAGATGGTAGCAAGCTGATCGTTGTCGGGGATCGAGTCCTCGTCTCTCCCTCTCAGGGCGAAGAGCGCACTCGTGAGGGGTTGATTCTCCCTGCCAGTGCCGTCGAGAAAAACGAGGTCCAAAGCGGAAAAGTCGTAGAAGTGGGCCCCGGAACTCCGATGACCCCTCCCACCGAAGTGGGCGAAGAGCCCTGGAAGATCACAGAACCGCCCTCTCCTATTTACCTTCCGCTCGAAGCGAAAGTGGGAGATCAGGTGCTGTTCTTACGTAAAGCAGCCATCGAAATACAGTTTGCAGGAGAGGGTTATCTCATCGTTCCTCACGGTGCCATCCTCGTGCTCGCCAGAGATGACAAAGAAGAAATCAGCGAAGTGAGTTTCCGAGAAGAAGACTTCGAACTGTAATCCACTCCGGAATCGAATCGGACACCGACCGATTGAAATTATTCTTCTATCACGTGAATAGGTATCTTCATGACAGAGACTGGAGCGTCGAAGCCTTTCATATCATAAGGCTTGATGATCGCCTCTGGATTCTCGTAGCCGACCTTTTTCGCCAATTCTGGCAGCGTGACGACTTCCCCAATTTCGCCCTTCGATTGCAATCGAGCCGCCAAGTTCGTGGTCTTGCCGATCGCCAACCATTCCTGTTTATAACTCGATCCCAACATTCCAAAGACCACCGGGCCGGAATTCACTCCAGCGCGTAAATCCAACCCCCACGACTCACCCATTTCTCGGCGGATTCGGGAAGCGAGCGATGTTCTTTCCACAAAATCGAGTGCGAAATCCAAGCCCCGTTTTTCGTGGTCATCGCCTTGGCATGCGGCCAACAATCCGTCTCCTAGGTGTTGCAGCGGCCGAACTTGGTGTTGCGCCAACAAAGGCACTGCGAGTTCAAAGACACTTCTCACCGTCTCCATCACCTCTTCCGCAGACAACTCGGTCGACCTCTGGGTAAACCCGGCCAAGTCAGCGAAGATAATGGTCGCATCTTCTGTGGTGGTCAGAGCCATCTGCTCTGCAGGGCGCCCACTGAATCGTTCAATACTTCTCGCCGCCTGTCTTGCCGGATCAATCTTTCGGAAAGCGCCATCGACCAACTCTAACCAATGAGGCTGATTGGTCTGAACCACTCTTGAATAGGCGACCTCAAGACGATCGATCGCCTCTTCTTTGCACCCTTTTTCCATAGCGATATCCGCCAAGAGCAAACGAGAGAGGATTTCTCCCTCCATCACTTTGTCGAGACTATCGATGCGCTCTTCAAGATTTTTCAACTGAAGTTCAGTGCGTTTTTCTTTGCCCGTTAATTGCACACGCCAGTAATCGATCAGCATTAGCAATTCTGGATGCTGCAATAACCGTGCAGCATGATCCAACTCTGCCATTGCGGCATCGTGATTTCCTTCATGCGAAAAGACTCTCGCCCTAGCAATGCACGCAAAGCCGATGGGAGGGACTTCTACTTCGCCACACTCTGCAAGACATTGATCCAGTTCCTCATGACTCTTCTGAAGCTGTTCTTCATCTCCCAATTCGAGAGCCGCTTGCAAACAAAACGTATGGAGACGCAGTTTCGAAAGAGTCTCGAGGTGTTCTCCTCGACGATTCAAAGTCTCATCGAGAACAGAGAGTGCCGCTTCCGGCTCTCCCGATTGCAGTTCTGCCAAAGCCAAAGATCCCGAAGAGATGGCGATACCCAGATGGTCGTCTACCAAATTCTTGTCGACGATCGATCTACGGAGTGATCTTCGACCTTCTGTCCTCGCTCCCAAGTAGAGATAAGACTGACTGATCCCATCCATAATCCACGGGCGACAGGCCGCTGAGCCGACACACTCGAGCGCTTGGGTCAATTGCCCAAGGGCCACTCCGGGCTTGTTGACCTGTAAGTCGATAATACCTAGGAAATGATGGAGCCGAGCACGCGTCGGGAGTTCCGGATGATTTTGAATTAATGCTTCCGCAGACTCCCGCAGATCACTGAGCACTTTTTGATCTCCACGAGCCAGTCGCAAGCGGGTTCGAAGTTGAATCAGTGAATGAACCGCATCCCATGGCGATTTCAATGACTCCGATTTCTCCAAATACTTCTCCACGGGCTCGAGGTCCATACGAACCTCGCAGACCGCTGCGCGAGCCAGGTTCACCAACTCTTCTGGAACTGAGTCTTCAAATCCGACGGGCTGCAACTCACCCCTGATGACCGATTCCTCAACGATTCTCCACCATTGGTCGAGATTGATATCTCCGGACAACTGAACCTAGCTTCCCATGTCATTTCCGTTTTCAAGATCCCGAACCCAAATGTTTCTGAATCTTAACGGGTTCCCATGATCCTGAATTTTAATTGGGCCTTTGATAAAATCCATGCCCCCATGATTCTTATACGAAGTGGTCGTTCGATGACGAGTCGGGCCCATGATCTCCCTGTTATTATGAATGACGATACCATTGTGTATCACCGTCACTCTCGCAGGAGAAACCAAACCCTTTGAATTCCAACGAGGTCGATAAAAAATGATGTCGTAACTTTGCCAATCCCCCGGAGGTCTCGAAGCATTGACCAGCGGTGGCCACTGTCCGTAAATCGACCCACATTGGCCGTCGGCATAACTAGGATTTTCAAAGGAATCTAATATTTGAACTTCATAGACACCCATGAGAAACACACCTGAGTTCCCTCTACCCTGGGAAACACCGATCACAACAGAAGGAGTTTGAAACTCCAAATGCAGGTGCATATCACCAAATTCATCTCTAGAAAAAATATCGCCGGTACCAGGACTCACCTGCATGGCATCGTCGACAAACTTCCACTTTGCATCTGCTGAACCGTTTCTCCAGTTTGCGAGATCTTTCTCCGTTTCAAGAAGCACCTTTGCGTCTTTTGACCGAGAAGTCAGGTGGACCGCATTGGGGGCCACCACCTTGGGGCGGGGCCTCTCTGCATCATGAACCTTCCATTTCTGACCTGGAATCACTGGAGTATCGGTATACCCCGGCTTGTCATCGGCAGCGTTCAACATTCCCAAAGGAACGTTCAATAGAAGTAATACGGTTCCTATCAGCACCATGATTCTTATGAATATCAATGTTGCTCCTACTGTTCGATTCTTCTGCAATACGTGGAGATTTGACCGTTCAAATCTTCTGCAATACGGGAAGAATGATATCTCGTGGTTTCCTTCTCTGAAACCAGCCGGAAAGAATGGGGAGAGGATCTTACTCGCCGGGTCGCACTTGGACCTCACCGGCACTCATGCGACAATCCAGACCCATTGGAGAGGATCGCATGGAACGAAATCACTTCTCAGAAAATCAGAACTCCCTTCTCGGTTATCACATCACCCTTCCACTTCTGTTGTTGCTCATATTGGCTTCCGGAGTCCAAGCTGCTTACACAGCAAGCTTTGCAGAAAAATCTGCCCGCGAAGAAACTCCGCTGTCCTACAATCAACAAGTTCGCCCCATCCTTTCCAACCATTGCTTCCCTTGTCATGGTCCCGACTCTGCCGCCCGTAAGGCAGAGCTACGCCTAGACAGTTTCGAAGACTCCACACGAAAACGAACTGCAGGGGCGGCCATCACACCTGGAGATGCCGAACTCAGTCTCCTCTTCCAACGCATCACCAGTTCCGATGAACAAGAGCGGATGCCGCCTCCCGAAATCCATAAAGAGATGACTCAGGATCAGATTGCAGTGATTCGCCGGTGGATCGAAGAAGGCGCACAATATGAAGCCCACTGGTCTTTTCAGACTCCACAGCAACCTCGCGTTCCCGACATCGCTCCTCAAGTGGCGAGCACTCCTATCGATGCCTTGATCCGCAGTGAACTTCAGTCATGGCCTCTTTCTTGGCGAGAACGCGCTTCCAAAGAAGCACTCATCAGAAGAGCGACCTTTGATTTGACGGGGCTTCCACCCACCCTTAAAGAAATCGATGACTTCCTTTCCGACACTGAAGCCGATGCTTGGAATAAAGTTCTCGACCGACTTCTGGAGTCATCCAGATTCGGCGAACACTGGGGGCGTATCTGGCTCGACGCCGCCCGTTATGCAGATACTCATGGCTTACATCTCGATAACTACAGGGAGATGTGGCCCTACAGAGACAAGGTGATAGAACTCTTCAACGAGAACATCCCCTACGACGAATTTGTCAAAGGACAGTTGGCGGGAGATCTTCTTCCCGAAGCATCTTTGGAAGACCAGATCGCGAGCGGATTTGTTCGAGCGCATCCGACTACGAGTGAAGGTGGGGCCATCAACGAAGAGTACCGAATGATCTATTCGGTCGATCGCACCAATACATTTGGAACCGTTTTCTTAGGGCTGACAGTGGGTTGCGCCCAGTGTCATGACCACAAGTTTGATCCTGTGACTCAAGAAGATTATTTCGGTCTCTATAGTTTCTTCAATAATACAGCCGAAGCCGAAATGGACGGAAACGCCAAAGCCCATCCACCGGTGGTCAAGGTTCCAACAGAAGAACAAAAACTGCGACAAACAGCTTTGACTCAACAAGTCGAAGAAATGAAAAAACAACAGAGTGCACCTCAGCAAGAATTAGACGCTGCCCAAAAGAAGTTTGAAACAAAGTGGCTCGCTGAAGAAAATCGTTGGCATGACTTTGAAGTAGATACCTTTGAAACATCCAGCGCCTCCACACTGGAGCCTCTAGGGGATGGCTCCTACTTAGCAGCCGGCGAAAACCCTGCCCAAGACATCTATACTTTCAGCACCGTGATCGACGCGGGAGTCTATAAGGCTCTTCGCATCGAAGGCTTGCTTCATGAGAGCCTTCCCGGAGGAGGCCCTGGTCGTGCCGGCAATTCTAATATCGTCCTGACTGAAATCGAAGGGACGGTAGAGTCTCTCGATGCAGAAGGACTCGCTCAGGGTGAAGCTGTTGCAGTTGACTGGAAACACGCCTACGCAGATCATCAACAACCGAACTGGCCGGTGACGGCGGCTATCGACGGCAACATCACCCTCGACGACGGCTGGGCGGTCGAAGGAATCCAACGCAAAGAACGACGCGTCGCGATATTCGCCAGTGACACTCCTTTCGGAACAACGGGCCAGGTGAAACTCACCCTGAATCTTCACTTCGCCAGCCGCTACATCGAACACGGCCTAGGGCGTGTTCGCCTCAGCCTTGCTCATGATTTCATGCCTCCACATTTCGATACGGTATGGGGTGACGACGCATCCCATCCGGCAAAAAAGCTCGTCAACAATGGGAGTGATAAAGACTGGAACTGGGTCAGCGGAGATGATCACCCGATTCACTCTGGGAAACGCAGTCGTCTCCAGAAAAGCACCACCGACCGTATCGTTCAGCACTATTTCAATGAGGCTCACGACCCCATCACCGTGAACAAGGACGATCAATTCTATATCTGGGCTTGGCTCGATCCGGAAAACCCTCCAAAGACCGTCATGCTGCAAGTGCACTCTGCAGGGTCTTGGGAGCACAGAGCGTATTGGGGTGAAGACCTGATCAATTTTGGCACTCTTGGAGTCGATACTCCGGGTCACCGCCCGATGGGTGATCTTCCCAAAACGGGGGAATGGGTTCGCCTTCAAGTTTCCGCAGATCAGATCGGATTCACTCCCGGTAACGTCATCGATGGTTATGCATTCACCCAATTTGGAGGACACTGCTATTGGGATGATTATGGCATCAGCGGTTATGGCCAGACGCTCGAGTTGGAAACCCTACTCACAGGACCCACGACACTCCAAGACGAACGAACCTCTTCTCTTTTGCGAGATCTCTATCGCGCTCGACACAGCCCTGAATACAAAGTCATGCTTCAGGAAATAGCAGAGCAACAGAAAGCTCTGGAACAACTGAACGGAAAGATTCCCACGACCCTCGTCGCCTCAGAGCGGATGGACATGCGTCCGGCAAGATTACTTGCGAGAGGACAGTACGACCAACCTCTAGGAGAGCCGATTCCTCCCAAGGTGCCTTCTTTTCTGCCACCATTGCCAGAAGGAGCCCCCGCCAACAGGCTCGGACTCGCCCAATGGCTGACCAGTTCTGATCACCCACTCTTCTCGCGCGTTACCGTTAATCGCATTTGGCAACAACTCTTTGGAACTGGACTCGTTTCCACTTCGGAAGATTTTGGAGCGCAAGGTGAATGGCCTAGCCATCCAGAACTGCTCGATTTCCTAGCGACTGATTTCATCGACCGGGACTGGAACTTAAAACAATTCATTCGCTCACTGATGCTGACCGACACCTACTGTATGGAAACCGTCATCACTCCCGAAAGCCTCGACAAGGATCCTCGAAATCGTTACCTCGCACGCGGGCCCAGATTCCGTCTCGACGCTGAAATGATTCGCGATCAGGCTCTATTTTTATCAGGATTACTCGTTGAAAAAATGGGCGGCCCGGGAGTCAAACCCTATCAACCAGATGGGCTGTGGAAGGCGGTCGGATACGTCGACAGTAACACCGTCAAATTCGTCCAGGACAAAGGAGAAAGCCTTTACAGGAGAAGTGTTTACACCTTTTGGAAACGTACCAGCCCTCCTCCTTACCTTGCCATCTTTAATGCTCCCAACAGAGAAACGTGTGTCGTCAAACGGGAACGCACCAACACCCCCATGCAAGCGCTCCTCTTAATGAATGATGTGCAATATTTAGAGTGCGCACGCGTCCTAGCAGAAAATCTTTTGACCGATGTCTCCGAACTTTCCGACCGAGACAAACTGCAACGACTGTGGAGGATCGCTACCAGCAGAACGCCCGCAGATGATGAACTCGACGAACTCGCTATATTTTTGAACTCCATGCGTGACAGATTTTTGTCAGATCCGACTGCCGCAAAAGAGTTACTCTCTACAGGCGAAATGCCGAGAGATATGAACCTCAACGAAACAGAACATGCTGCATGGATGCTCGTATGCAGTTTGGTCATGAACCTCGACGAAGTTGTGATGAAGGGTTGAAACATGGATCCTGAACTAGAAATGAACATCCAGGAGACACGTCGCCAGTTCTTTGGCAAATCCCTCGCCACAGTGGGATCTACTTTAGGGATGGCCGCTCTGTCACAGTTGCAGGGTTCTCCCTTGCTCGCTTCGGCAGGAGCGAGTGCTGATCCCCTTCACACTCTTGGCACTGCAGGAAGCCTGACCGCACCGCATCGCAAACCCAAAATCAAACGTGTCATCTCATTGTTTATGTCTGGTGCACCCTCACAGATCGATCTCTTCGATCATAAGCCAAAGATGAATGACCTATTCGACAAAGATCTTCCCGAGTCGATCATCAACGGACAACGTCTCACTACGATGACCAGTGGGCAAGCTCGATTCCCGGTGGCCCCTAGTCGATTTGAGTTTGATCGACACGGCCCCGCCGGTGCAGAGATCAGCGAACTTCTTCCCCACACCGCCTCCATCGCTGATCGCATCTGCATCATCAAATCGATGTTTACTGAAGCGATCAATCATGACCCTGCGATGACATTCATGCAGACAGGAAGTCAACAGCCCGGAAGACCGAGCCTCGGATCATGGCTCAACTATGGGCTAGGGTCTCTCAACTCCAGCTTGCCCGCTTTCATGGTGATGCAAGCCACATGGACCGGGCGACGATCTGCCCAAGCGCTCTTTGAACGTCTCTGGGGATCGGGGATGTTGCCCTCTGAATATCAAGGCGTCTCGTTACGATCCATCGGAGATCCTATGCTCTATCTTTCCGATCCTCCAGGTGTTGAACGGACCACTCGAAGACAAATGCTCGACCACCTCGCCCGCCTGAATGGCAAATTGGTCAGCTCTATTGGTGATCCTGAAACTGTTGCCCGCATTGCCCAGTACGAGATGGCTTACCGAATGCAAACGTCGGTTCCTGAATTGGTCGATACCAGCAAAGAGCCTCAACACGTGAAGGATCTATACGGTCCCGACGTCGACAAGCCCGGCACCTTCGCTTCATGCTGCCTCTTGGCCAGAAGAATGGTGGAGAGGGATGTTCGCTTCATACAGATCTATCATCGCGGCTGGGATCAACACGAACTACTTCCAGAAACGATCAAGAGACAATGTTCAGATGTGGACCAACCCAGTGCAGCCCTCGTCAAAGACTTGGAACAACGAGGATTACTGGATGACACGCTGGTGATCTGGGGTGGAGAGTTTGGAAGAACCATCTACTGCCAGGGCCAATTGACCCGAGAAAACTACGGTCGCGATCATCACCCACGATGTTTTAGTATGTGGCTTGCAGGAGGAGGCATCAAAGGGGGTTACGTCCACGGGGAAACAGACGACTTCTCGTACAACATCACCCGTGACCCAGTACATGTGCATGACCTGAATGCCACAATTTTGCATCTCTTGGGTATCGACCACGAGCGTCTTGTATTCCCTTATCAGGGACGTGATTTTCGCCTGACAGATGTCCACGGAAATCTTGTCCGCGATATTCTAGTGTAAGATCTTCGTGGTCAGTTCCTGAAGTCAGTTCATCAAGGCAGATCTGATCTTCCAGCAGCAATTTCTTTCCGGTTTGAAACTATGGAGAAAATTACGTGTCTAGTAACACTGCAAACAACAAGAAACAAAACCACCTCGAATACAGAGTCTTTCCAGAACCTCACTGGAGATTAACTCCGGGAAACTCTGCTATTCACTCGGAAATTCTCCTTGTTCACGGATTGGGAGAACATGCAGGCCGCATGCTCTCGGTGGCATCTTTTCTCGCAAATCAGGGGTTCGCGGTCAGGATACTCGACCTTCCAGGGCATGGAGGTGATGGCAGTGAATCTCATCATCGACTGATGCGTGCTTACCTCACAGAGGGAGGTCCGGCAGAAGTACTTCATGCGATTCGGAATCTCAGCGCTGCAGATCAACAGCATTTACATCACGTCAGAGATGAGAAAAATCTACAGCTCAACAGCACCTGCTTTCAATCCTGCGTCGAAACTGTCGAGCGTTGCATGCTGTGGAGTGCCGCCGATGGAAATGAATCTCGCCGCCCTCACTTTGTCTGGGCCCACAGCATGGGTGGACTCGCCGCCATCCTCGCTCTCGGAAACATCGATCGAGATCTTTCCAGTGCGCCCAACGGCGCGGTGCTGACTTCTCCAGCACTCGCACCTCCTCCTTTTAAAGACGACCTCTTGACCCGTATCCTTACTGCAAAAGCTCAACTCATTTCGGGATTCCTCCCCCTTAAACCCTTCGCGATGCTTCAGCGTGGTGCCATGAGAGCCTTGGATCTGAAATCAGATAGTCGCTGGGCTTCCGATCATGTCAGCGATCTCGAAGATGAAAAAATCATTCACCAAGAAGACCCCTTACAGCACCTTTTTCTGCCTCTTTGTTTTGTTGCCCGCCTCTTACCGGCGATGTCGCGTGCCCATTCCCAAGCTAAAAATCTACGAACCCCTACATTTTCAATCGTTCCGGGATTTGATCCCATCGTCGATACACACGGCTTGTTGAAATGGTCCACACGCTTGAAATCTTCCTTCGATAAGAACCGTCCACACCGCTTGCAAAAATATGAGGATCTCTGTGTGCACGATGTTCCCCGAAGTTCGATTTCTAAAGAGGCTATGGAACGTGCCGGCGGCTGGCTCTTAGGTGCAGAGCCGATCTAGACACAACGGCTATCTACGAAAAGAGTCTCCCTGAATACGCTGGAAGATCTCTTGTACTCTTTCGGTTTGCACCATCATTTCGACACGAAGACGTTCTTCCGAAGTACCCGCAAGTGTTCCCGCAAAGCCGATCCGGATCGCCAATTCGCGAAGGCTGGCATCTTCTTCCGACACCACTTTAATACTCGCCCTATGCATCATAGAGAGTCGATTTTCGACAAGGCGTAAAAAATGATATGCCGTCCGAAGTGTCAAAAACTCTTCTTCGTCCAATAAATGAGATTCGTGTAATGCCGCTATCGCCATCGCAGTGGAAGGCACCCGGATACCGGGATGTTCTTTCCTATGCCGCAAAATCATACTCTGAACCAGAAACTCGATATCGATCAATCCTCCCGGGCCCGTACGGAAGTTGATACCTTTCTGGCTGCCGGCTTGTCGCCTACGTTTGTGCATCTGGCCCAACTCTTCGGCGATCAATTCCTTTTCCACGTTGCGACCCAGATTGCCCTGGATCCATACTTGAACCTCTTCGCCCAAATCGGAATCTCCGCAGGCAAAACTGCTTCGAACCAACGCTTGATGCTCCCAGAGTTGCGACCGCTCTCCCAGAAAATACTTCTTAAACTCGTCGAATCGTGTCACCAGAGCACCGCCAGCGCCATCCGGGCGTAACCTTAAATCGACCTCGTAAAGCGGTCCCCCAGTTCCCGGTTTTCCGAGCAGCTCTGTGACATGCTTGAGATGCTCCGTCCAGAAAATCCGCTCTGCATGTCCTTCTGCTGTAGTGCCATAGCCATCATGAACAAGAACCAAATCGAGATCACTGGCGTACCCCATCTCATTCCCGCCGAGCCTTCCCAAAGCCAGGATGGCGTGTCGGGGTGACTTTCCATCATGGACAATCAAGTCGCCCAAACGTGAACGGGTACTCTCTAGTGCGTACTCATCGATCACTTTCAGAATGGCTCTGGCCACCGCAGATAAAGAGGTCAAGACCCGGTCAAGCGGCAACCGACCACTCAAATCGAGAATTCCAATATGGATGAAATGGAGTGCTCTAAACTCCTGCAGTCGGCGAGAAAACTCTTGCGAATCACTGACGCCCATCAATACCGATCGAAGTTCTTCGATCAAACTTTCTTCCGTCGCCCGACGCAAAGTCCGAACTCTGTCGACCACATCGTCAAGAACTCCAGGATGGTTCAACAACAATTCTGACAAGTAGCGACTGCGGCCAAACAGATCGACAAAAATTCGACACGTCTCTGGTCGCTCCGTCAGCTGCTGATAAAACACCGCCGGTGCACCCAAAGTTTCGACACATTGAACAAACATCAACGCTGCTTGATCCGGATCAGGTGTCGACCGTATGGCGTCAAGAAGTACTGGGAATAACGCAGCGAGGTAATGTCGTGCTCGGGGAGATCTCAATCCTGTTTGACGAGGGAATGCGAGTCTCCGAAGTAACTGATACGCCTTACGAGGATCCCGGAATGAATACCGACCGAAGACCCGATCGATCACTTCCGGTTCAGGCTCAAAGGCCAGAACAATGTGTACTTCCCCTGAGCTTTCATCTCCGTAATCTCTGAACAAAGTATGAAAGAGCGATTCCAATATTCCACGAATACGATCACGTCGCAGATCTAATGCAGTGAAGAGTTCATCTTCAGAGCCATGCCCCAATGATCTGGCGAGTGCTTTTTGCAAAGCCGGATCTTCAGGGATTTGGAATGACTGCCTACGATGCTGAAGCATACAGTGATGCTCAACCCTACGAAGAAAGCGATAACCATCGAGCACTCGAGCCGACTCGGAAGGGGTCAATGCTCCGATAGCACCCAACCGTCGAATCGAGTGATAAATGTTGCCCCCACGAATCGATCGGTGCACTTGTCCATGCAAGAGCTGCAGGAACTGGACGAGGTATTCCACATCTCGAATACCGCCCCAGCCCACTTTCAATTCGGAATCATCCCTACCGGCAGGACTGCTCTCCAAAACCTCTTTCCAACCCTGAAGTTTTTGAATCTCTTCAAGGTCAAAAGGTCTCTGAAAGACGAAATGAGCCACTTCATTGAGAAGTCGCTTCATCCCTTGAGTTCCGTCATGAACAGACCTGCTGCGAATGTGCACGATACGTTCCCAGGTTCCGGCCACCGCTTTGAACTCGGCACGAGCCTGTCCGATAGTCGGCACCAAAGGACCTGTCACTCCACCAGGACGCAAACGCAAGTCGGTACGATAAATGGGGAATGTTCCTCCATGCCCGGAGAGCACTCGAAGAATCCCACGAGCAGCCATCTCGCAAGGCCCAGGATCGGAATCATCATCTCTGAGAAAATAGAGGTCGATATCACTGGAAAAGTTGAGCTCACGTCCGCCCCATTTTCCGAGAGCGACAACACCCATAGGAAGATCTTCCGCCCCGACCACTTCGAAAGCAGCACGCACGGTGTGATCTGCCAACTCACTGAGAGCATCACCGGTTTGCTCGACGTCGATACTGCCATCCAACTCGCAGCAAACGATGCGCAGCAACTCTCTGCGATGCCAACGAGAAAGCGAACGTAAGCGCGCAGTTTCATCCGCACCGCCGATGCGAGGCGGCTCAACAATGGGATCTCGTGCCATTGCAAATTCAGGGCGCGTCATTTCGACCAGATGACCCTCTGCGAGATCGGCCATCGGATCGCCCGCTCCGAAGATAAAAGTCAGCCTTTCAAGCCGACCCTCCTCCAAAAGTTCTTCGGGAAAACCATATGTACCTGTCAGAGTTCTCTCGAGACACCCGAGAGCGGCATCCGGATCAGCCACTTTTTTGAGCGCATCGAAAAGACGATCTCTATGAACATTACCGATCGCCTTCAAGATACTGCGGGAATTCCAGAGGGCTCGATCCAGAGAGGCTACCGCACAGGAGACCAATCTCTCCCGATCAGAAGCGCCGTTTTCGCCCTTCTGTGGTAAAACGGCATCAGATTCAGAATCTGGAGCCTCGTCGATCAATGCAGCCTTCTTCCATGTTTCACTATCCGGGACTTCTCGGCACCGAGTCTGACCGCTTTGAGCCGATCAGGAAACCCCTATCCACCTTCCCGTATCGGGTGATCTCTGAGCCCACTCCAGTTATCCTCTGTATGAATCCAGTTCGGGGCTCAAAACGGCTTCCCGACCATTTGGAGTTTCCGATCGAGGAGAGGAATGGCTCAGCATGAGCACCACAACTAGCGAACAAAAGAAGTTTGGACCTCGTCAGGGTCAAAAACCTGCGGGCGGCCACGTCACCCAGGTATTGAAGACCCAACGTAATGACTTTTGGCAAAAGGGACCGATGCTGACTCTGCTCGGCTTCGGCGCCTTTGTCGTCTACGTTCACCTTCGAGCTTTCATGGGGATGGATTACTACGCCGCCCCGTATCTCTCGCCTTTTTACTCCCCATTGGTCTATGCCAACCCGGAGTACTACGCGGGATCGCCCACCTTCCACGCCCTTCTTGGAAATCTTCCTGCAGGAGCTCTCAGCTTCTGGGAACAGATGGTCGCGTGGATGCCCCTAGCATTGCCGTTGTCTCCGGCATTTTTCATTCTGATCTTCCCGGCTTCATTCCGCGGAACCTGCTACTACTACCGTAAGGCTTACTACCGGAGTCTTGTCGGTTCACCTGCAGGCTGCACTGTTTGTCCTATCGCTCAGGGTACTTACCAAGGCGAAACCAAACTTTTGCTGATTCAGAATCTGCACCGTTACGCCATGTACGGAGCGGTCGCCTTCATCTTCATTCTGACCTACGACTTCTGGCTCGCATTATTTATGCCGATGACTGAAGCCGGAGTGCCTTGGAGTGCGGGGAGCGGCGATCCGACTTCCTATCAATTCGGCATCGGTGTCGGGTCCATCATCATGGGCCTCAATGTGCTCTTCCTAGGGGGATACACCTTTGGCTGCCACTCTTGGCGTCACATGGTGGGAGGCCGCCTCAATCGTTTTGCCAATGGCGACGAGAGCAGTACCGGAATTACCTACGCGATATGGAAAGCAAGCACCTGGCTCAATGAGCGGCACATGCCCCTGGCATGGATCAGCCTGTTCTGGGTGATGTTTACTGATCTCTATGTCTGGTCCGTCTGTAACGGCTGGATCACTGACTACAACACGTGGTCCATCGCCACGAGTGGTCAATAAGAAGGAGGCAATATGATTGATCTCAACGAGATCCAGACGATCGAACACGACGTACTGGTCGTGGGTGCCGGAGGCGCAGGACTGCGCGCGGCCATCGAAACGTCTAACTTAGGTCTCAATACAGGTGTCATCACCAAGAGCCTCCTCGGCAAAGCACACACCGTGATGGCAGAAGGCGGCATGGCCGCTGCTATGGGCAATGTCGACAGCCGTGACAACTGGAAGGTTCACTTCCGGGACACCATGCGCGGAGGCAAGTTCCTCAACGTTTGGGAAATGGCTGCGGTACACGCCCAAGACGCGCCCGGTCGAGTCCGTGAATTGGAAGACTGGGGTGCCGTTTTTGATCGCACCCGTACAGGCCTCATCAACCAACGCAACTTCGGGGGCCACCGTTACCCCCGTCTGGCTCACGTCGGAGACCGCACAGGTCTCGAGTTGATCCGCACCCTGCAAGACCACGGCATCCATCAAGGCATGGATGTTCACTCGGAATGCATCGGAGTCGATCTGCTCAAGGACGGCGGCAAAATCAGCGGCATGCTCGCATACTGGCGAGACACAGGACGCTTCGTCGTCTTCCGCGCTCCGGTGGTGATCTTCGCGACGGGCGGTGCCGGCAAGGCGTGGCGTGTGACCTCCAACTCTTGGGAATACACCGGCGATGGATACGGCATGGCCACACGGGCCGGTGCCGAACTGATGGACATGGAGTTCACTCAGTTCCACCCCACCGGCATGGTCTGGCCCCCGTCCGTACGCGGGATCCTCGTCACCGAAGGTGTTCGGGGAGAGGGCGGAATTCTCACCAACTCCGATGGTGTCCGCTTTATGTTTGACAATATCCCGGAGCGTTTCGCTCCAGAGACTGCTGATACCAAAGAAGAAGGTCAACGTTGGCTCGACGGAGATCGCGAGGCACGCCGACCACCTGAACTGCTGACCCGTGACGTCGTCGCCCGCGCCATCATGCGCGAAGTCAAGTCAGGCCGCGGCTCTGAGCATGGCGGGGCCTACCTCGACATCAGTCACCGCGATTCCGACTTCGTGAAGCGCAAGCTGCCTTCGATGTACCATCAGTTCAAAGAACTGGCAGAGGTCGACATCACAGCCCAGCCGATGGAAGTGGGACCCACCCTCCACTACTACATGGGTGGTATTCGCGTCAACGCCCACAGTCAAATGACCAACGTCCCTGGACTCTTCGCCGCAGGTGAATGTTCCGCAGGACTCCACGGGGCTAACCGACTCGGCGGTAACAGTCTCTCTGACCTGATCGTCTTCGGAGCCCGCGCCGGTATCGGAGCCAAGGAATACCTCGACAATCTTTCTGGATCGCCCACGGTTCAGCAAGAACAGGTGCACCAACACATGCGCGGAGTCACCGACTTCCTCAACCGTGAAGATGGTGAAAACCCCTACGTGGTTGTCGACGACCTCCAGAAGATCATGGAACTCAATGTCGGTATCGTCCGCGAAGGCGAAGAACTGGAAAAAGGCATCGAAGAGCTTCAGAAACTCAAAGAAAGAGTAAAGAAGGTCAAAGCGCACCCCACCAGCCAATACAACCCGGGTTGGAACACCTGCATCGACCTGCGCAACATGATCACTTCTGCGGAAGCCACCGCCCTCTGCGCCTTACAGCGTGAGGAAAGCCGTGGAGCGCACACTCGTCTCGACTTTGAAGGAGAACGTGAAGAAGGACTGACTTACAACGGCGTGGTCCACCTCACCGAATCTGGAGAACTCAAAGTGCGCAAAGAGATGCGCAAAGATGCTCCGGAAGATCTGCAAAAGATCGCCCACTCGACTCTGGAAGAACTGGAGGGCAACCGTGTCTGAGAGAACATTCCGCGTTTGGCGCGGCAATCAAGAAGATGGTGGAGAGTTCGTCGACTACAGCGTCGAAGTTCAACCCGGCATGGTCGTGCTCGACTGCATTCATGAGATCCAGAAGGAGCACGCCTCCGATCTCTCCTGCCGCTGGAACTGTAAGGCAGGCAAGTGTGGTTCATGCAGCATGGAGATCAACGGCAAGCCCGCGCTCTCCTGCATGACGCGCATGAACACCTTCGAAGAAGGAGAAACCGTCACACTGCAGCCGATGAAAACCTTCCCGGTGATCCGCGACCTGACCTGTGACGTGTCTTGGAACTACGAACAGAACAAGCGCATCCGCCCCTTCGCCCCGCGGCCACGCGACCCCGACGGCGAGCACCGCATGATGCAGGAGGATGTCGATCGAGTGCAGGAGTTCCGCAAGTGCATCGAGTGCTTCCTCTGTCAGGACACCTGCCACATCCTGCGTGACCGCGAGACAGAGCAGAACTTCGCCGGTCCCAGATTCATGGTGCGCCTGGCCAGCCTTGACATGC
>JACKQG010000661.1_pt1 | contig 49396 bp, 46 predicted proteins | sample 8237621 | NCBI WGS metagenome assembly JACKQG01 (sample SAMN15677084, study PRJNA649215) | marine metagenome | biome: marine; feature: Black Sea; material: saline water; isolation source: suspended particulate matter (SPM) from the Black Sea western gyre | collected 2013-06-09/2013-06-10 | depth... | reverse complement strand
CAAGAATCCATATGTAAGTCATTTCAATTCGATGGTCATCAAAATGCTGGCTTTCTTGCATTTGTTTTCACGTCAAACCAGCAAAATCCATGCAAGGCTACCAGACCAATTGGTGAAAATGGGCAGAGACGAATATGGACCCCAACCCAGGACCTCACGCCCCTAAATTGCCATTTTAACCTGAACCCATACCTACCCATGGGCTCGACGAATAACCCCTCTACAGACCCCCAAACCTACCCAACCAGGGCCGTTTGCACCCCGGTTACGCAGCGGTCCCTTCCTGTTTGTGTAACCTACAGCACCGTTATATAAAATTGGTGGGGAGGTGGTGGCCCCCTATCAGGAGCCACCGTGACACTTTTTTTCTCTGCCGACAGGACAACCCTGCCGCCAGCTTACGTTAAGGTTGTCCCTCCCCATAATCTCCATATTTTGTAATGTTCCCATCAAGGCTTTATGGTTACCATTTGTAGTGTGAGTGACCCCTGAGTGACTTTGGGTGCCTTGATGAAGGTTGTGTTAGAAGTTTGAGTTGAGAAAGACGAGTCCCAACCGCCCTGAAGGGTCAGCGTCTTGGATTCGTTCAGGGTAATGGCTTCTGTGTACGTCCCATCCGCTATCAAAATGGTTGATCCGGTGCTGGCTGCGTCAATTGCCGCCTGGATTGAGCTGTAGCAGGGGGATTTAACACCGCAATCTCCGTCGGTGGTTACGTAATGATGGGATTGCAGGCCGCCACCGAGGTACCAATCGAACGTCGCGGCGTCGCCGAAGGCCGCCTGGCCGTTCAGTGGGCCGGTCTGCAAGCCGAGCACCGGCGAGTCGCCGGCGATTCCATTGAACGCCCAGATGTCCTGGGATGGATACAGGTAGGCGGGCGTGACCTCCTGCGTGCGCAGCAGTTCCAGCATGTATGGATTCACCAGCGCGTTAGCCTGTCGCCGATCGTCGAGCAGGTTGATCATATCTTGGCCGGTGAGAAGCCCGCCGTGGTCCAGTTCGGTCCCGTGCCGGAAGTCAATCCCGGCCATGTCGGCGACACTGCTGCCGTGGAGATGGCCTGGTCCAGCGCATTGGTGAAGCTGCCGATGCCGGAGGCGAACCCGGAGCCCGAGTATTGATTCCGCGTTACCCAGCCGATGGGATTGGTCGCACCCGGAAACGAGAGCGTCTGCGAAAATCCGCCCGCACCGGTGCCCAGCCAGGCGTATTCGGGCTGAGAGGTGTAGGTTGCCATCGCGGCGCTGACGGCGGCGGTGGATTGGCCCTGCTTTGCCCCGTAGACCATCGTGGGGGCGGAGGACGGAGGTTCGACACCTCGAGGCGGGTGAGGTAGTCGAAGCGGTCGATCCAGCTGAGGTCGAGCGTGCCGGGCTTCCCGAAGCCGTCGAAACTCCACTCGAAATAGTTGTTGGGGTGAGGAGTGGAGGGGTCTGGCTGCGCGGCTGTGGGCTGGGTGTCGCTCAGGATGGCGTACATGCGGGTGCCCCCGCTGGTGCGGTAGATGCGTATCTTGCCCTGGTCGACGTCGTTCAGGCTGACCGACGCATACGAGCCGGCAGTCGCATTCCCGGTAGTCCAACTGCCTGATTTCAGGTAATCGAACTTGAAATTACTCAGCAGCCAGATCTGCGCGTCCGTCGGTGTGGCGGTGGGTCGAGCGTGGAAGGTTCAAGTCATTCAAAAAGAACGATTGTTACAATGCGTTAAAAGGGTCTTTTCCAAGAGTCGCCGATATAGAGCCATGCCTGGATGTCTTGGAGGAACGGAACTATCTCACAGCCATGAAGGAGAAGAAGGTTGGTAGGCCTTCTATAACATACAGTGTCCATCCATCCCTTTCAGGTTGAACAATATAAGAAGGCCAGGAGAGAGGGAGGCACGTCTCCTGCTACGGTCAACAGGGATGTGGCTTGTCTCAAAAATATGATGAACAAGGCCGTTGATTGGAGTTATCTCCAGGTCAATCCTATCGCCAAGGTCAAGCTGTTACATGAGGATAATGAAAAGATGTGGGTCCTCAGTCAAGAGGAAGAGGTCAAGTTATTGGATGAGTGTGATAAGATCAGACAGCCGGAAAGGTATCTCAGGGATCTTGTAGAATTTGCCTTATATAGTGGGATGCGACAGGCTGAGATATTTGGGATAAGGCGGGTTAATGTCCATTTGAAGGAGAATTATTTATTAGCCACAGATACAAAAACACACCAAGACAGGCCGGTCCCTGTAAACGAGACCATGAGGGAGATTCTTGAAAGGCGAATGGAAAGACCGGGATCTGATTTTGTATTCTGTAATCATAAAGGGGAAAGGTTAAGCCAATTATCCGGAGGCTTTTATAGTGCAAGGAGAAAGGCAGGTCTGATCAGGTGGGATGGAGGGAATGAGATCCGGTTTCGTTTCCATGATCTGCGTCATACTTTTGGAAGTCGGTTAGGAATGAACGGAGTTGATCTGAAAACCATCATGGAGATCATGGGTCATAAGACAGCAAAAGTAGCCATGAGATATCAGCATCCTTCCCCGAGCCACAAGCTGGAGGCGGTCAAAGGTTTAGATAAAATTCGGGGAACTTCTTCACAAAAAATAGTGGCGATAAATAAAACAAGGAGTTCTCCCGGTTAGGAGATAAATGGAACTTTACCCTACCTTGTGTTATTAAGTCCCCCGATTCAATAGCTTGGAGGTTCACGTCCCTCTTCCAGAATGTCCCCCATTTTCACTAAATATATTGCAAAAAGAGGCTGCTAAAGTATTTCCATCGGCAATTCATCGGGTTGTGGAAGTTTTGGACGGATTGAAATCTCAGGTACGGACCGGGAAGGCTGAAGGTTTATGAGGTTCAGGTCATTAACGGTCAAGAAAGGAATGAACAGCCCAAAGAGGAGTATGCTATAGCTTGATCAAATCATATCGATTATCTTGGAGGTTTAACTTTACATCTCAAAAACGCTTCGTCCAATATTTCAATTCGGTATTGGCTTTCAAGTACTTTTTTTGCACTGGCCCCTATAATTTCACGATGTTGAGGTGGACAAAAGACGTGCCCTCGCCATTTGTTTAATCCATATTGACTTGTCCATTGGCCTGTTGGAAATAATTTATTAAGAGTAATTGGCTCTGCTCCTTCTGAGGGTAATACGAACGTGTCATCAGCGGCTTTCATAGAGGGCAATTCCGGAAGGTCTACCCATACTTCTTGAGGAAGGCATGGTTTTCCTGCAAATTTCCATATTTCTCGAGCTAACTCCCTGCGCTTTTTGGCGCTATTTGATGATTTCTTAGCATGTCTTTGAAGTTCATCCCATCTATCATTATCTTTCAACTCAACAGTTCTACGTGAAATAATCAGAGCCCTTTTCAGTAAACGCCGAAAAAAGAGATTATGTATCAAAGCATGAAGTTCTCCATTATCGGTTTCAAACCCAAATGACAAAAACTCGTTATCTATAACCCACAAAAAATCAACGGGTGAATTCCATTTTAAAGTTCTGCCTCTCAAAGGCATTTCTATGCGGTGTTCTTGCATATATTCAATTATCCCGGCAAACATACAGTCACAGGCTCTTACTTTATGATGTTGATAGACTGTGGAGAAAAGGACCATCTTGGAAAAAAGAATTTGTTCAAGAGCTGTAGCGCCCCTCAATGTCACCATTAGTCTATTCTTCTTGTCTTTGGCTTCCCCAATTCGGACGGTATAAAAAAGTCTGTCCAGGTCAACCGACATTGGTAATCCGCTAAAGTGACTATCTCTGAATAGGTAGTCAAGTTTATCGGCATCAAATGGACCATTGATCAATTCTCGCTTGTATGGGTTTTCAAGATCTCTACTTTGCCCTACAATATAGTTTGCTAATTTCTCAGGGTTTACATCAGTTTTGTTCGCATCAACCCCCGTCTCACAAAATGCTTTAAACCGCGGAGACGTCAAAATCAGATATCCAAGAATTTCATGCGGTTTGGCACCTGGAAATCTTTCTCTGAGGCATTCAATATGCGGCATAATACCATAGATTTCTTCGCTGGTATGACTGAAAGGACCGTGTCCAATATCGTGAAAAAGGGCCGCCAGCCGCATTTGCCCTATATCTTTTTGATCGAGCCTTTTTTCTTCGGAGTTCTTTATTATCGCTTCCCCCAATTGTTCCACCTTTAGCATAACGCCAAGAGTGTGTTCGAAACGTGTATGCGTTGTAGAAGGGAAGGTAAAATACGAGCATCCGGTCTGGTGGATTTGTCGTAGTCTCTGGATAAGCGGCGTATCCAGGAATCTAATTTCGGTAGGATTGAGTTTTGTCGTTCCCCAAAGGCCATCATGAACGACTTTTGGGGAACTTGCAGGTGGGTTAGGCTCTGAAGGCAGATATTCAGTCAGGAATTCATCAATTTCCTTCGTGAGTTGCTCATAATAAGCCTTTGCTTCTTCTGAAAGGATTTTGCTTTCCTCAAGCATCGGCCATTTCGCTGGTAAAATCCTTTGCCAATTCCTTTAATATGGCAATTTCTTGTTCTGAGAAAAGGTTTTTTGTGTATAGCTCAAAAGTGGTCTTGAGCTTAGAATTAACAGTATATTCAATAAAATCAGGGTTTTGTGCGGACAGATGGCCAGATTGCTGTAAATTCAGAAGGTCAGTATGAAGATCTCTGGAAAATGGAAAGTAGCTACGGTGATCAAATACATATTCTTTCAAAAATTTCTTGTACTTATCCTTTTTAGTTAAATTATATAAGGCACTATGTATTACTGGAGAGGCCGAAGATATAGTGTCTTTGTTCAGAAAAGCAAACAAGCCCTTGATTACATCAAACGCAGCCCAGTCTTGAGCTTTCTTAGTCTCCATTTTACCCTCCTTAATCGGTTACTAAATAAAAAAAGCCCATACCATGATCCTCCCGGATTCTCCACAATATAGGCTTTGCGTTTTTCATATTTTTTGACACCTATTAGCGATTAGCATAAACAAGGCGCTTGAAAGTCTATACTACAGGACAAATTCAAAAAGCAAGAAAAAAAATGACGTCAGTAGAATTATAAGTCAAGTTGTTCATTATACCAGAGGGTGCGGCGCGAAGATGGTTTTCTTTAACTACAATTTAGAAAAATTTTTACACCAAAAGTCACACCACAAAAAGTGGTTAGTCTGAAAAACTACACTATTTCAACAGCTTAAAGGATAAGGTCAACGGTCTTGAAAACCGTTATGTCGAAAGGCATCGGGAGTTCGAATCTCCCTCCCTCCGCCATCCGTGATATCAGGGGTTTCAGGAGTCAGGATTATGGCTACGTGACTTTTCTGATGATCATTTTACTGCGTGTTATTAGATAAATTAAAAATGACATGAGAAGTAAAGCACCCAGCATTTCAGAATCCTTTACTTTTATAATATAGGCAATGATAAACACGATAACAAAACCAAATATGACAACCAAGGCCCGTGGAACCCGTCGTAACATCACTTTTCCAAAGTGAATAAACCTGATATGGCTTACAAGCAGATATGAGATGAAAAGGGTGACGGCCCATATGATCCACAGATTTTTCCAGAATAAACAAGCTCCCACGGCAACTATCGCGCCGGCAGGGCTGGGCAGTCCGTTAAAGGCATCAGGAGGTAGCGTCTTTTCATGTTTATCATGGACCAGATATCGCCACAAACGAAACCCTACTGAAACACAGTAAAGAGCCCCGAAGATAAATGAGGGCAGCCCCAAATTACCTTTCAAAATGATCAATAAGCCCGGGCAAATGCCGAAGCTGACCATGTCCGCGATATCGTCAAGCCATGGGCCGAACTTTGTTCCGCCATGCTTTTCAGCCATCCTGCCATCAAACAGATCAAAGATCTGTCCAGCTAAGATAGCAATCGCCGTATATACATACCGGCCCTGGAAGACCAAGAATATCCCGGTTACGCCGCATAATAAATTCAAAATAGACAAAATGTCGGCATAGAAACGGTTCGCTATGATTTTGAAAGCACTCGATGAAATAGACAAGATGATGCACAAATTAAGCATTTCCGCCGAGAAATCGGGAAGTTGTAAGGCATCACTCAGAAGTGTACAGTAAATGATCAATGAAAAACACAACACTGCTTTAATCTTTCCAAAATTGTTTGCAGCCACAGAGAATTTTGTGGAACGTTTAATAATATATCTGACCAGGAACTGCCCGCAGGCTTCTATGATGAGCAGGGTCCATACCGCCGTCATACTCAGCAGGCCATCATAGGCGAAATAGACCATGGGAGGTAAATAGGTTAATTTGTCGCATAGAGGATCGATTTCTTCGCCAAAAGGGGTTATGAGGTCGCAGCTCCTGGCGATGAGTCCGTCAACACCGTCCAGGACCGCCGAAACGGTAAACAAAAAAATTCCCCACGTGTGTTGCTCAATCACAAAGTAAAGCATCGTGCCTGCCAAGCCGATGAATACCCGCCAAACACAGATTGCGTTTGGATGGTAATACCAGTGCCTGCATAGATAATCCCTTCCTCTTTCGGTTTTTAAGGCAACCACAAAACCAAAATACATTAGGAGGGAAATAGACACTGATATGATAATTGCAATAAAACTATCCAATGCAGTTCGTTACCCCGATTTGAAAATGACATATTCGGAAATTTTAGAAAAGTTTCTTCTGAACCACGCCTCCCAGACCCTTTTTTTCAAATCCCAGATGGAGATAGGCCCTCCTGGTGGCGACCCGGCCCTGCGGTGTCCGCTTGATATAGCCGCTCTGAATAAGGAACGGCTCATAGACGTCTTCGAGAGTATCTTTTTCCTCGCCCACAGCCGCAGATAGGCTGCCCAATCCAATGGGACCTCCGTCAAATTTCTCAATAATGGTACTCATAATATAGCGATCCATTTTGTCGAGCCCCTGGTCATCCACCTCCAACATATCCAGGGCCTGACTGGCCACTTCCTGCGTGATGACCCCGTCGGCCTTAACTTGAGCAAAGTCCCGCACCCTTCTCAAAAGCCTGTTCGCTACCCTCGGCGTTCCCCGGGCCCTCTTGGCGATTTCGAGTGCGCCCTCTTCCCTCGTCGGGATCTGGAGAAGCCTGGCCGACCGCATCACGATCACATGTAGCTCTTCAGGGGAGTAGAAGTCCACCCGCAGGATCATCCCGAAACGGTCTCTGAAGGGCGGGGTCAACAACCCTGTCCGCGTGGTGGCGCCAACTAAGGTAAAAGCGGGTAGAGGGATTTTCATGGTCCTTGCCGAAGGACCCTGGCCGATAATGATATCGAGCTCGTAATCTTCCATGGCCGGATACAGGATTTCTTCAACCACATGGTTAAGGCGATGGATTTCATCGATAAAAAGGACATCTTTGGGTTGAAGACTGGTAAGTATGGCCGCAAGGTCACCCGGTTTCTCGATGACCGGGCCGGAGGTGCCCTTTATATTCACCTCTAATTCGTTTGCGATGATATGGGCGAGGGAGGTTTTCCCCAGGCCCGGGCTTCCGTGGAAGAGCACATGATCCAGGGCCTCGGACCGTCCCTTGGCAGCCTCTATAAAAACCCGAAGATTTCTTTTCATTTCCTCCTGGCCCACATATTCGTCGAGGGTCCTCGGCCTGAGACTTATCTCAGTCGGGAGCTCTTCCAAATGGGGTCCGGGGTCTATGATTCTTTCTTCCATAGCCTTTCCGTCACGACAGAATTCTCAAGGCCTCTCTGATCAGGCCCTCTAAGGTCATCTCCTCGACCCGGGATTTCGCCTTTTCAACAGCCATCCTGGCTGATTTCGCAGAATACCCTAAGTTCACGAGGGCGGAAAGGGAATCATCCAAAATGACCCGATCCTCCCCCTGAGGGACCGGGATGCGGGAAATTCCCGCCTCTCCGAGGACCTTTGACGCGCGATCTTTCAGTTCCAGGGCGATTCTCTCTGCGGTCTTTTTGCCCACCCCGGGGATCGCCTGAAGCCGCAGCGCATCCCCATTCGCGATGGCCTCCAACAGGTCCTGGGGGCCGATGCCTGAGAGGACATTTAACGAAAGTTTTGGGCCGATCCCCGATACGGAGATCAGCATCAGAAAAAGATCTTTTTCCAGCCGTGTGTTAAAGCCGAACAGGGTGAGGGAGTCATCCCGGACATGGGTGTAGATCTGGAGGCTGACCCTCTCCCTGCTATCCGGAAGCGCGTAAAATGTAGACAGGGGAACAGAGACCTCGTAACCGACGCCACCCACATCGATGATGATCGACTGAGTTGTTTTCTGAAGCAGGACACCGTTTAGTTGGGCAATCATCGTCTCACCGATTCAAATTACTTTAGCGTTTTGAAACAATTATTCGTTTGTTGCCTGGGACCATGAGGGTCTCTTTCCCAAAGGACGTAACAAAAATTCTCCAGAGCGTATAGAACGCCCCCTTGACGTTCAATACAGATTCCGGGCAGGCAGAGGCGATGTCCGATTAAATAAATACCTTTTTCTGGGGCTGTCCAGTGATGAATTTCAAGGCCTCGCTGCCGTTCCTATGAAACGATCCACGTATTTACGTCCTTTGGGAAAGAGACCCTCATGGTCCAACGCTTTGTTTCAAACGGCTAAAGTGTTACACCGATTCAAATTTTGACCAGTTGACGTGGCATATTGCAGTGGCTAAGGCATCAGAGGTGTCGAGGGTCAAGTCCCCCTTGAACCTTAGAATCACCCGAACCATGGACCGAACCTGCTCTTTGTCGGCCCTCCCATATCCCACGACCGATTTCTTGATCTCCAAAGGGGTATACTCAAAGATGGGGATGCCGCATTGAACCGCTGCAATCAACACGGCACCCCTCGCATGCCCTAACTTGAGAGAACTCTGTATGTTTTTTGCATAGAAAAGGTCTTCGATGGCCATCTCCTGTGGGTGGTAATGGCCCATGATTTCCACCATGGTTTCAAATATCTTATGGATTCTCTTGTAGAAGGGGGTCTTGTTGGAGGACCTGATAAGGCCGGAATCAACGTAGATTATATCATTATTCTGTTTCTCCACCAGGCCATACCCGGTAATTCTCGAGCCGGGATCCACCCCCAGCACAAGCATCAGCCTAAGGCCTCCATCACATCGTCAGAGATGTCGAAGTTGGCGTACACACGGTTCACATCATCGTGGTCTTCGAGGGATTCCATCAGGTTCAGCATCTGCTGGGCCTTTTTGCCTTCCACCTTGACCGTATTCTTGGGAACCATGGATACTTCCGCAAAGGTGTAAGAGAGACCGGCGCCATCGATGGCCTTCCTGACCGGCTCAAAGTAAGACGGTGCCGTAACGACTTCAAACTCTGTATCTTCTTCATTCATATCTTCAGCACCAGCCTCGAGGGCCAGGTTTAAGAGCTCTTCTTCATCTACCTTATCTTTTTCGAACACGATAAGGCCCTTTGTCTCAAACATCCAGGCGACGCACCCCGGCTCTCCGAGATTTCCGCCGAAGCGTTCGAAGAGGTGCTTGACCTCTGCTACGGTCCTGTTCTTGTTATCCGTAAGGCAATCCACAAGTACAGCTACGCCCCCCGGTCCGTATCCCTCGTAGTTGGCCTCTTCATAGGAGACCCCCTCTAACTCCCCGGTCCCCTTCTTTATGCCCCTTGCGATATTTTCTTTGGGCATATTTTCTGCCTTGGCTGCGGCAATGGCCGCTCTGAGGCGGGGGTTTCCGTCCGGATCGCCCCCTCCCATACGCGCGGCTACGGTTATTTCCTTGATGTGCTTGGTAAATATCTTACCCCGCCTGGCATCCGCAGCCCCTTTTTTATGCTTTATCGAACTCCATTTTGAATGACCTGACATCTATTGCTCCCCCAAAAAAATTGAAGATTGACGACTGACGATTGACGACTGAAGATTGACGACTGACAATCGACAATCGTCCATCGACAATCATCAATCCAGTGACACCCCCACGAGGTAGACCTCACGGCTCCGCTTGCGCGTGGCCTTGGGCCTGAAGAGCCGGATCTGCCTGAAGTGCCGGGCCACCTCTGACTTAAACGGTTTGAGATCTTCTCCCTCAAAGATTTTGCACACAAAGTGTCCCTTTTCTTTGAGAAGTGCACAGGCGATTTCTACTGCCTTTTCTGCCAGGGAGAGGGACCGATTTGTATCGGTGGATCGTATCCCCGTGGTCGACGGAGCGAGGTCGCTTATAACCACATCCCTCGGTGAGATCTCTCTGACCAACCATTCGGTTTCCAGGGTCAGCACATCCGCCTGGATAAACCTGAAACCACTGGCCGAAAGATGGTCAGGCCTGTTGAGATCGATCCCAACCACTTCCCCTTGATGACCCACTTTATTGAGTGCGTATTGAGACCATGAACCCGGAAAACAGCCTAAATCAAGCAGCCTGTTGCCCCTTTTTATCAAGTTGAACCGGTTGTCAATTTCCTGGAGCTTGTAGACTGACCGGGCAAGCCACTTCTCGCTTTTGGCCCGGCGGGTATAATGGTCCTCCCACCTATTTTGCCTCATCTATATATTTTTATCACAGATATATCCCCTTTGCAAAAAAAATATAATATAATAGAACCACTACGTAAAAACAAGGAGGCGCAAGAGGCGTGGAAAAAGTAACCATTGACGGGGTGGAATTGCACCTGAGTGAGCCGGATGACGTACCGATGTCGTGGGTCGGCCAGAAAGAACTGATAACGCAGGTCCTGGCCTCGTGGCTGGTCATAGGGAAGGATGATCTCCCGCTGAGCCCGAGGTTGGTGGGCAAGCCGGGCGTTGGCAAAACGACCTTGGCCTATCATTCCGGGAAATCCTTAAACCGGCCGGTTTACCTGTTTCAGGCCACCATGGACACCCGGCCGGAGGACCTGATCGTCACACCTGTTATCTCAGACAAGGGGAAGATCAAATATACGGCCAGTCCCATCGTTTCGGCCATGATTAAAGGTGGTGTCGCCGTTATTGACGAAGGGAACAGGATGAGCGAGAAGAGCTGGGCCTCTCTTGCCCCCCTGCTGGATAGCAGAAGGTATGTTGAATCCATTGTGGCGGGGATCAAGATAAAGGCCCATCCGGAATTTCGGTTCTGCACCACCATGAACGATGATGCCAGCACCTTTGAGCTCCCTGAATATATCCACTCCAGGCTCCAGCCTAGGATCCACATAGACTTCCCGGAAAGGGACGAGGAACTTCTGATATTAAAGAGTAATCTCCCTTTTGCGGATGATGAGATCCTCGAATATGTGGTTGAATTTCTTCAGGCCGCTCATGAGGCTGATGAGCGCTATTCGGTCAGGGACGGAATCAATATCGCTCGGTACGCCCTGAAACGGCTGGCCGGGAGGGACAGCTCGGGGTCCCAGGCGGATCGGGCAAGGGAGACAGCTCAATATCTAAAGGAGGCAGCGTCCATGATCCTGGATACGACCGCCTCTGCATATTTCAGGGAGATAGTGGATGATATTGACCACGAAGACTGAGATAGGGTGGAATAATATCCGGATGGTCCCTATCCTGCACAACAGGATGGAATTCGCCCTGGAGGTAAGAAGGGTATTTAAGGATTTCGAGCCGGACCACGTGGCCGTGGAGTACCCGGATACGCTGAAAGGCAAGATTATCGATGGCGTCAAAAGACTCCCTCTTTTGTCGGTCGTCTACTATGAGGAAAAGGACGAGACCTTTACCTACCTCCTGCTGGAACCGACTGACGGGGGGGTAGAGGCGATCCGGCTGGCCCTTTCAAACGGGATCCCTCTCCATTTTGTTGACCGGGATACGGAAGGATGTCCCCCTGACTTCTCCCCCATGCCGGACCCGTATGCAATCACAAGGATAGGCCATTTTCTCTATTGTCAGGCCCACATGAAAACGTACCGGGGTCATGATGCTTCTCCCGAGGATCTCCTTAGGGAGAAGACAATGGCCTATCACCTGCAGGAACTGAGTAAAACCGGGGAAAAGATCCTTTTTGTAGGGGGGTTGTCTCATGCTCAGGGCATACTGGATATGCTCGACCAACCCCAGACCCAGGTCATCGGACGCAGGGTGCGGAAAGGGGTCGGGCTGGCCCATCTCCACAGGGACTCGAGCCGGGAGATCATGGGTGAAATGCCTTTCCTTTCAACGGCCTATGAGCGTAGCAGAACAGGGCCGATGGAGTTAGACAGGCTCAAAATCAACAATGAATTAATTGACATCGGGAGGAAGAGGCACTGGAAAACGAGCAAGGAAGAGGTTCCTCACAGCCAGATCCGTATGCTGAATAAGTTTGCCAGAAACTATGCCTTCCTTACGGAAAACCTTGTACCCAGTTTCTACCAGATCATTGTCGCGGCCCGGGGAACGGTCGATGATAATTTTGCCTACGAGGTCTGGGAGGAAGGCAGCGATTACCCCTATCAGAGCGAAGAACCCGGGCTGCCGGTACTTCGATTGGAAGGAGAGGACCTCTTCCTGGACAACAGAAGGATTCGGTTTCACCGGCAGCTAAAGACCCTGCGCAGGCGCCTGGTGCCTGTCCCGGTCAAGAAAAAGAAGAGAGAACAGTATCCGGGGGAGTGGCAGAAAGATTTCAAGGGGTTTTCCATCTGTTCTTATCCCCCTGAGGATGTGGTGGTTGAAGGATATGGCCACTATCTGAGCGAGAAGGCCCTTGAGATCAAGACCGAAGAGAACATCCGGATCGAACCGTTTGCCTGTTCCATGCTGGACGGCCTGGACATCCGGGAGACCATCCGGAAATGGACCAGCAGGACGATATATGTGAGGGAAGACCGACCCCTAAAGGGAAAGGTAGGTTCAGTGGTGGTGATCTTTGACCCGGACCTCCCGGACAGGGACGGCAGGGAGGAATTTCCCTGGCGTGTGACCTGGCTCGGTGAGCACAACCAGGAATCGGATATGGCCTTTTACAGCACCCCCGCAGGCGAGGTCATGGACGGACCTGGGATCTCCAGGTGCCAGTATGGGGGGTTTATGATGACCTATCCTCCCCTGCGGGTCTACGACGTCTGGAGAGATCCGTTTTTTCACTTTGCCAGAAACAAGCCTGAAAAACTCCTTATGGCCGCCCTCGATTACAGCTTCGAGAAACATGTGGTCTACGTGGCCGCAACCCCCCCGTCCGGATGGTGCCAGAGCCTGGCCGCACGCTTAGGCAAAAAGATTATCTACCTCCCCATCGGGACCTTTTCTCCTGTCACCCTAAAGAAGATCAAACAGTTTCACGTATTAGACGGCCATCCCGTGAGAAAATACGCCCGTGACTATATTTGACCCTCGCGTCAAAGTCCTGCCACTTTCTGCTTTTCACTCTGGCCTATGGAATCCTCTTCGCCTGTGCCATCACCCACATAAAAATCAACAATCGGAAAGAACCTCCGGCACGTCAGCACCGAGACCGCAAATACCGCCAGGAGATCAATATCGGGGTCAAACAGGCGCTCGTGCTTCTCAACCACCCTTACAGTTTGAAACTTCATTGATTTCTAACCCGACCCGTTGATCCTGATTGAAAGGATCAGGTGGGGCGTAACCCATCTTATTTTGCATAATCGATTCAAAAAGACAAAAATATGTATCTAAACCCTTGAAATAAGGAAAAGGAAATGTTAAATAGATAAATGATTGGCATGTTCCTTTTGCAGTTGGCAGTCATTTTGGGGCAGGGATAGAGGGTCAATCTTTTTATGGAAGTCTGTGGCCCTTTGCTCACCTACGTGGGTTATGGGCTTTAAGGCGGTCGGGGTTTTGATATCCTATTTGGCGTAAACCATAAAGATCAGGAGGAAAAGGGCATATGGGAAAAAAAGTGATGACTGGCTTAGTTGCCATGGCTTTTGTTTGCGCGTGCCTGTTTTTTATCACGTCGTGTGCAAAAAAACAGGTTGGCATTTCTGAAGGGGTTAAACCACCTGCCGAGGTCGTTAAAGAGGAGGTTGTCGTTGTAAAGGAGGGGCCGAAGAAAGAAGTTGTAGTGGAGATAGAAGAAAAGAAACTGCCCCCTGAGCTTGCCGCCCAGGTGGCTGAGTTTGAAGCCGAGAATATTTATTTTGATTTTGATAAATCAAATTTGAAACCTGAGGCCGAGAAGAATTTAAAGAAGAAGGCGGCGTTCCTACGCTTTAACCCTTCTCTTTCGGTCCTTATTGCAGGCAATTGTGATAATAGAGGTACTGAGGAATACAACCTGGCGTTGGGCGAGAGAAGAGCCGCTTCCGCGAAAAAATACGTTATGGCCTTAGGGATATCCGGTGATCGGATCAAGACTATCAGCTATGGAGAGCTGAGACCGGCAGATCCTGCAAATAACGAGGTTGCCTGGGCACTTAACAGAAGAGATACCTTTAAGTTATTCCAATAGTAAGGGAACTGGTTTCGTTTAATCGGTTTGGCCCCACCCGACAATCCGCCGCGCAGAAGTTTGCACGGGTTTTGTCGGGAGGGGAGATCCAGGGGTGGCCTCTGTCGGCCGTCTTCCTATCAAGGGTTTGACGGTGTTTGGTAATTCAGGATCAGATGCTCTATTCAGGAGAAGGGAACGTGGGAATTTCTGACTCGATAAGATCTTTTGGCGTTAAGTTCGGGTTGATTACCTGTTCTTTCCTGTTCTTTTCTTCCTGTGTTACCGAGAAGGATTTTTTGTATCTCAACGATCAGATCGTAGCCGTCAACAAGAGGATGGACAGCCTTCAGGAAGCAACGGACAAGAAACTCTCCAGCGAACTGGATTCGAGACTGACCTCGATCCGTGAACGGCAGGCAAAAGCGGACGTTGAGAACGATAAAATCAGGGAGGAAATGCAAAAGATCTCAGGCCGTTTGGATGAGAACAACCAGTTGGTAAAGCGTGCGATTGAAAGAGACACGACGGCCCAGGATGATATGAGGGCAACGGTTACTGGCCTGGAAGGCAACATCTCCGAGTTAGAGACAAGGGTAAAGCGGGTAAACTCATATCTCGGGATCGACCCGGGTGCCGCTCAACAGGGGCGAGACCCTAAGAAGGAACCCATAAAGGAAGCCATAGCGGCTCAGGAACCCGTGTCTCAACCTCAGATTCCGAAAGAACCGGAAGTGTCTCCTGAGCAGCGGTTATACGATGTAAACCTCACATTTTATCGGGAAGAAAAGCATGAGGAGGCGATCGCAGGCTTCAAGAATTTTCTTGAGAAGTACCCCAAATCAACACTGGCTGATAACGCCCAATACTGGGTTGGGGAATCCTGTATGGCCCTGAAGCAGTATGAGCAGGCGATTTTGGCCTTCCAGCGTGTGATCAAGAATTACCCGGATGGAAACAAAGTGCCTAACGCTATTCTTCGACAGGCATTGGCTTTCTATGAAATAAAAGACAAAACCAGTGCAAGGCTTCTTTTAAAAAAGCTTATTCAGAAATATCCCAAATCGAGCGAAGCAAATATCGCCAAGGCTAAGCTCCAGACCATGAAATAAAAGAACCGTTCATCGGTTTATCGGGTTCAGGGTTTCCCTGAATCTCTGAACCCATGATTGCCGCCTACCTTAACGCTCTGTCTTTATCGCCTTCTCATGATAAAATTATTAAAGGCAAGCATGATATCCGTGCGGCTGATGACGCCGACTATTTTATCAGGACGATGCTGTTCTACCACCGGGAGGATGGCGAAGTCCCCGGACGTAATCTTGGAGAGGGCCGACAGGAGCGAATCCCGGTCTGTTACAGTGATTACATTTTTGGTGGCTATATCACCTGCCGTCAGGGAGTTATCGCCTTTTTTGAAAGCCGATTTCCAATCCGAGAGGGAGAGAATCCCCGCGAGCCTCCCCGATGCGTTGATCACGGGAAAACTGTTGAATCCTCTCTCATAAATCAGGTCCTTTAGCTGGTCGACTCTCATGTCAGCCCCGACAAGCTCCGGCGTTGGATTCATTGCGTCTCCAACGGTTATATCCCTTAATCTGCTCACGTCACGATCATCTGCTGCGGCGGCTCTAATCTCATCACCCGCCTTGATGTCCTGGACCCGCTGGTTGTAAAACTGGATCATTTCTTGTCGATCCAACATCCCTATAAGAACCGAGTGATCATCGTCTCGCACAACCGGTACCCTCTGGAGATTACGGATGGTGCATTTCTTGAATACCTCATTCAAATCTTCCGACGGTGTTGTGAATATTATATCGGAATTCGCCACATCCTTCATGCGTACTAACTCCTCCACCTCCCTGTCAAAAATGACGCCCCGAATATCATTTATTGAGAATATCCCTGTCAGCTTATTCTCCCTGTCGACCACCGGAAAGTAGTGTTGCTGACTTGATCTGAAGACCTTCCGGAAACTCTTCAGGGTCATATCTTCCGGAATCAACCGTGCTTTTCTGAGTTGCCCGGTCAGTTCTTTGACCCTGATAGCCGCAAGAATATCAACAAAGAAATCTCCCTTGTGGGCATTTGAGTCTATTTTGGCGGGCACCTGTTTCTCATATATGGTCCATCTTCGGGATAGCAGGTAGGCCAGGGAGCAGACCAAGAGGCCGGGCAGGAGCAGATGGTAAGAGTTGGTCATTTCGCTTACAAAAATGATGGTGGATATGGGGGTATTTGAAACACCCGCAAAAAAACCCGCCATCCCGACGACGACAAAGGCGCCGGGACTGGTGACGATGCTCGGCATTATCTGATGGAATACCCTGCCCACTACGCCGCCCAGTGCACCGCCTATGACAACTGAAGGGCCGAATACGCCACCACTCCCCCCGGAGCCGATCGAAAAGGAGGTGGTCAGTATTTTTCCAATGGCGAGTGTAAAAAGGAACAATGTAGGGAGCTGGTTATCCAGTGCCAGCTGGGCAAACCCGTATCCGAAAGATAGGGTCTGGGGAAGGAAAAAACCAATGGCTCCGGTAAACAGGCCGCCGATAGCAGGCTTGAGATAGTTCGGGATTTTTACCGCCTTTGCCATATGCTGTACCCCGTAAAAGGACTTGACGTACACAAATCCCGCTCCTGCCAACACAAATGCGAGCACGGTATACGGCCCAAGTTCCAACGGGTTGCGGAAGAGAAAATCTTCCGTCTCAAATAGCGATCCCCACCCTAAGCAGAGACAGAAGATGCAGTACGCCACTACAGATGAGATGCCAGCAGGGATGATTACCTCGGATTCAAACTCCGGGTCCCGGTAGAGCACCTCTGCCGCAAATAGAGCACCTGCCAGAGGTGCCCTGAAGATGCTACCCACGCCGGCCCCCATACCCGCTGCCAACATGATCCGGCGCTCCCGGTCCGAAAGCCTCAACTTCGTGGCTAAAAAAGAGCCGAAACCTGCTCCAATCTGGGCAATAGGTCCTTCACGTCCGCCCGACCCGCCCGAAGTAAGTGTAATTGCAGAGGCAATTGTCTTTATAAATGGGATCCTTCCCCTGATAAACCCCCCTTTATTGTGGTATGCATCGATGGCTGCATCCGTACCATGGCCTTCTGCCTCGGGTGCAAAGGTGTAGACGAGCCAGCCGCTGAGGATGCCCCCCAATGCAGGTAGGAAAAGGAGTATCCAGCGATTGAAAGGGGTTTGAGTGGGCGTAAAAAGATGCCCCTCGCCGGCAGGGGAAGGAGGCCGGTAACCGGCTATTTGATCCATAAGCAGATGGGCGCCTGCCTGGCAAAGAAAATGAAACATAACAGCTCCCAGGCCTGCAATAAGCCCTATCAGGACGAAATAAAAGGCCCATTTACCCGCGCTGGTAATCGTGCTCGAGCTTACCTTTAAAGTTCTCAGATCAGGCCAGAGCTTAGCCTTGAATCCATATCCCATATTCTCGTCAAAAGTCCCATTGCAAAAAGAGTGGGTTACGCACTTCAAATTCAGTGCAACGCAGACGCAAGTCCTGAGTCCATGCCCCCAGAGCCTATATACTGACGACACCAAGAATCGTCAAGCCCAAACCCGGTATATGGCAGTTTTCTATTTTGTATCAGCGTTTTGAAAACAGTCATGATGAGATTGCCGGACCGTGAGGGTCTCTTTCCCAAAGGACGTAAATAAGGGGATCATTTCATAGGAACGGCAGTGCGGCCTTAAAATTCGTCACAGGACAGCCCCAGGAGAAGGTATCCATTTAAGCGGACATCGCCTCTGCCTGCCCGGAACCTGTATTGAGCGTCAAGGGGGCGTTCTATACGCTCAGGAGAAATTTTGTTACGTCCTTTGGGAAAGAGATCCTCACGGTTGCCGGCTTTCTTTCATTTGCTAAAGCGTTACTCTATTTTTAATTTGTCAGAAGCGAGCTTGGAAAAGCGAAATACGAATAAAGTTTATAAAGTTAAGATATTTTTTATTTAGTATTGATGATTAACAGGTTTTTTATTGACTTTAGAGTTTTCCGGTATTAAACTTGTTATCTGATAGTTGCCTGACACTGTTACGCATATTTGGAAATCCATCGAAATATGTTAAGAAGATATAGAGGAGTCTGCTATGCCCAAGATCATGACCACAAAAGAAATCGCAAAATATTTGAAATTGCACGAGATTACAATCTGTAAGTATGCAGCAGAAGGTAAAATCCCCGCGATCCGGATTGGCAGGGTCTGGCGATTCGACAAGGATGCCATTGACAGATGGATCAGCGGAGAGCAGAAGAGTTAAGATCATTGTTTGTCACGGAAGATGCCTTAAACCTTTAGCTGGTCACGAATACAAGAGATAGGGCATTCTCCAATTAACATAGGATTCGAGGTCTGGCAGCCACCTCTCCCTTATCAGAGAAAGGGGGTCGCCAGATTCCAGACCGCGCCGCAAAGATGAATTGCCCATGATGATATCGATGGGCTTTTTTTTGTATTCATATTCGTACGGAGGCTGCTTCCACTCAAAATCTCTCGGGTGGAGTTCCATAACGGCCTTCAATAGGGCAACTGAGGTGAAATAGGGTTGGTAGGCATGTGGGTCAAGGATGTGTATCATAAATCCGTGGCACAGTTCTCCTGACCATTTATGGAACGTTGGACGAAACAGATATTCCTGGAGATAACAGCCTGTACTCGCATCCGGGTCCAGCATCTGTTTGATGGCCGTTGCATCAAAAAAAGGCGCCCCGAAGATTTCAAAGGGGCGGCATGTTCCTCTTCCTTCGGAAAGATTGGTTCCCTCCCAGAGCACCTGGCCTGGATAGACATGGGCGGTTTCCGGAAAAGGCATGTTCGGAGAGGGCATCGCCCACCTTAACCCGGTTTCATTCCATAACATGCGCCGATGCCAGCCCTGCATGGGTATGACTTCAAGGTCGCAGTCAAGATCAAACACATGGCTGAAAACACGTGCCATTTCCCCGATTGTCAGACCATGCCGCATCGGTAAACGATAAGGCCCAACAAATGAATATAGCTCCGGCTCCAGGAGGTTTCCCTCGACCACATTTCCGCCCAATGGGTTGGGGCGATCTAAGACAACCACCCTTTTCCCGAGTCTTGCCGCTGCCCTGAGGCAGTTGAGCATGGTGGAGGCAAAGGTGTAGACCCTTGCACCCACATCCTGAAGATCTATGACCAGGGTGTCGATCAGGTCAAACATGGTTGAAGACGGATCTCTCGATTCGGCATAAAGGCTGAAGACAGGAATCCTCAACGCCTGCTCATATGAATGGGGAGTTTCCATCATATTGTCCTGGTCTTCACCTCCATAGCCGTGCTGCGGGCCGAAAAGGGACTTCAGTTGACCGGGCAGGAGGCGTGAAATAATCTCCTTTGCTGTATTGAGATGGCTATCGACCGAGGCCTGATTGGCAAGGAGACCCAGCCTGTCGCCTTTCAGTTTTTTCCACAGTTCCGTGCGTATGCGGTCGAGTCCTGTAAGGACACGGTTCATTTTCAACAGATCCTCCGGTAGTGCGAACCTCGTTAAACAGTCAAGTCGTTGAGCGGTCAATTGGTTAAGTGGTTGATGAGCCCTAAACTGTGACGGTGCTGACATCTTAGGGCATACGTCGTCCCTTTTCAAGAATTTCTCATAAATGACGCATGATTGATGCACGTGTAAAAACTCTCTGGTCTCGCGCCCCAGTACCATCTCCCGGAGCTACGGGGTAAACAAAGGCGCAAAGGACGCCAAGACGGAATGAACAATTTGAACAGGTTACCCCTGCGTTCTCTGAGAACTCTGCGAGAAATCGGACTTTTTACGAGCCTATCATGATTCGGTTCAAGAAAACATGAATATGAAAGACCGAAACCGGAAATCTGCAATCTGCAATCTGCAATCTGCAATCCGAAACATCCTTCTCCTATTTCTTGCCGCCTCCCTCCTCTTTTCTTGGAGATCCCTTGGTGCGGGAGAGGTTTATCTCCTCAAAGAGGCGGGCATCAGGGTGTTATTCGAACCACCTCTTGAGCCGGCTGCAAAACAACTGACGAATATCTATCCCGGGGTCAAGGCAGAATTAGAAAGGATCTTCGGATGGGACCTGAATTTAACCCCGTCCATTCTTCTCATAAAGGAGAGCAAGGAGTTTCAACAGATGATAAAAAATCCTCTCACAGTGGCCTTCGCTCTCCCTGAAAAGGATCTCATTGTCATCGATTATTCAAAAATGAACATCCACCCCTTCACCCTCAGAAATATCTTTAAACATGAACTGTGTCATCTTCTCCTTCATCAGCATATCAGAAGCGTTCCTCTCCCCAGGTGGCTTGATGAAGGCGTAGCACAATGGGTGAGCGACGGCATTGGCGATATCATCTTAGATCAAAAGAGATCACGACTGAATAAGGTTGCCTTGAGGGGGCGGTTTATTTCTCTTGACTCATTAGCCAGGGGCTTCCCTCGCCGTGAGGAGGATCTGATACTGGCTTATGAGGAGAGCAAGAGCTTTGTAGATTACATCATCGGCAAGTTTGGAAGAGAGGGGGTACTCAAGGTCTTAGAAGGGATGAAGCAGGGTGAAAGCGTCCATGCTGCTGTTTTGAGAGCATGTTCCGTGTCGTTTGAGGATCTGGAAAAGGGATGGCAGAGTTCCCTCAGGAGAAAGATGACCTGGTTTACCTATCTCAGTTACAATCTTTATGAGATCCTTTTCTCCCTTGCCGCATTGATTACTGTTTACGGGTCCATAAGGATAATGCTAAAGAAAAGGCGCCGCATGAAGGAAGAGATGGAAGCGGAAACATGAAACTGAAAAATCGGATCGTCATGACCGCGATGCATCTGACATATACCCCTCAGGTCCCCATTTCCCACGATGAGAGGTATCGCTCCTGCTCTTCGGTCAGTGTATCTATCTCGATCCCCATAGATTTCAACTTCACCCGGGCGATCTCCTGATCGATCTCAAAGGGGACCGGATAAACCTTTTTCGTGAGGGTGGCATGTTCTCTTGCCATATATTCTGCGGAGAGGGCCTGATTTGCAAAGCTCATATCCATGACGCTGGAAGGATGGCCCTCTGCAGCCGCTAAGTTGATAAGCCTCCCCTCGCCCAACAGATAGACACTTCGGCCGTTTTTCAGGGTGAATTCCTCCACAAATTCCCTTATGGGACGTCTGTTCGCGGAAGATTCCGAAAGCCCTTTGAGGTCCAATTCCACATCAAAATGGCCTGAGTTCGAGATGATAGCCCCATCTTTCATAACCAGGAAGTGTTCGGCCCTGATCACATTGATATCCCCTGTCAGGGTACAGAAGAAGTCCCCCAAGGGGGCTGCCTGGGCGATCGGCATGACCTGGAAACCGTCCATGGCCGCTTCAAGCGCACGCAGCGGGTCCACCTCACATACGATCACGTTGGCACCGTGGCCCTTGGCCCTGATGGCCACCCCCCTTCCGCACCAGCCGTAACCGCTGACCACAAAGGCGGCGCCCGCAAGGAGCCGGTTGGTGGCCCTGATAATGCCATCCACCGTGCTCTGGCCGGTGCCGTACCGGTTGTCAAACAGGTGTTTAGTGTTGGCATCGTTTACAGAAATGACGGGAAATTGCAGGACCCCATCTCTTTCCATGCTCCTGAGCCGGATAACGCCGGTGGTTGTTTCCTCTGTCCCGCCGATAACGTTTGAAAGAAATCGGTTTCTTTCTTCTTCAGGCAGATTTCTCGCCCACTCACGGACGGTAGGTTCCAGGTCGTCCCATTTCTTCAGGGCGATAAAGTGAAGGGAGCTCACTAAATCAGCGCCGTCATCCATTGTCAGATGAGGCTCATGCCTGAGTGCGGAAAGGATGTGGCTGTAGTAGGTCTCGTGGTTCTCCCCTTTAATGGCAAAAACAGGGACCTCGTCGTCTGCGACCAAAGAGGCGGCAACGTCGTCCTGGGTCGACAGGGGGTTGGACGCACATACCACCACATCAGCCCCACCTGCCTTCAGGGTCTTGACAAGGGCCGCCGTTTCCGTTGTGACATGCAGGCAGGCGGAAAGCCTGAGCCCTTTCAGGGGTTTTTCCTTTGAAAAACGTTCACTAATACTTTTAAGGACGGCCATACTCATCCCGGCCCATTCTATTCTCAAACGGCCCTTTTCGGCCAGATTAATATCTTTGATATCATAATCCATCTACTTAACCTCGCTTATTGATTTGATTCACGCACTCCTCCTGGCCCTGGCCGAAACGCTATTTTACAGCCTTTTTGAGCGCTGCTACCGCATCGGTCTTTTCCCAGGTAAACTCAGGCCTCTCTCGACCGAAATGGCCATAGTTGCATGTCTTTCTGTAAATGGGTCGAAGAAGATCAAGGCGCTCAATAATTGCAGCAGGCCTCAGGTCAAATTCTTTTTTTACAATTTCGGTCAGTTCGATGCTGGGAAGAACCCCCGTACTGTAAGCACCCACCATCACCGAAACCGGGTGGGCCCTGCCAATTGTATATGCCACCTGGATTTCGCATTTTTCGGCCAATCCGGCCGCCACGATATTCTTGGCAATATAGCGACACATATATGAGGCACTTCGGTCCACTTTGGAAGGATCTTTTCCTGAAAAAGCCCCGCCGCCGTGATAGCCAAAACCGCCGTACGTGTCCATGATGATCTTACGTCCTGTTAAACCGCAATCCCCTAAAGGCCCCCCCACCACAAACCGACCTGTGGTGTTGATATAGTATTGTGTCTCCGGGTCCAGCATCTCCGGTGGTATCACCTGCCTGATAACCTTCTCGATGATGGCCTCGTGGAGGGTGTCGTAATCCACGTCCGGGGCGTGCTGGGCGGCAATCACAACCGAGTGAACCCTTGAAGGCTTCCCTTCGATATATTCTACGGTCACCTGGGACTTCCCGTCGGGTCTGAGCCAGGTAAGGTCTCCGGACTTTCGAACATGGGCCAATCTCTTGGTCAGCCCGTGGGCCAGGTAAATGGGCATCGGCATGAAGGTTGCGGTATCTTTGCAGGCGTAGCCAAACATGAGGCCCTGATCTCCCGCCCCCTGCTCTTTGAAAAGGCCCTTTCCATCGACCCCCATCGCAATATCAGGGGATTGTTTGTCAATGGTGGAAAGTACAGCGCATGTCTCCCAGTCAAACCCCATGGAGGAATTCTTGTACCCGATGTCTCTGATGGTCTCTCTGACCACTTCCGGCATATCCACGTACGCCGAGGTTGTTATTTCTCCTGAAATCATGGCCATACCGGTGGTCACCAAGGTCTCGCACGCCACCCTTGATGTCCGATCTTGGGCTAATATCCTGTCTAATATGTGGTCGGATATCTGATCGGCGACCTTATCCGGATGCCCTTCGGTTACGGACTCTGAAGTAAACAGAAAGTTTAATGGTCTCATCTAAAACTCCTTTCATATCAGCTTAGCGTTTTGAGAACGGTCTTTATTAGATTGCCGGAGCATGAGGGCCTCTTTCCCAAAGGACGTAACAAAATTTTCCAGAGCGTATAGAACGCCCCCTTGACGTTGAATACAGGTTCCGGGCAGGCAGAGGCGATGTCCGTTTAAATGAATATCTTTTTCTGGGGCTGTCCAGTGACGAATTCTAAGGTCTCGCTGCCGTTCCTGTGAAACGATCCCCTTATTTACGTCCTTTGGGAAAGAGACCCTCATGCTCCCCAGCTTTGTTTCAAACTGCTGAAGTGTTACCCTGTATCTAAGTTCTTATCGGTTGTCGGATATCCGTTATCAGGGGACCGTTCACTCTACCCTCCAAACACCGATACCCGGCAGCTGGTAACGAATAATTTTTCATATGTAAATTTCAAGCAAACCTCTTGATCCAAGGGGGGAATGGATCCTTGGGGCGTTTCAGTCCCGGCCCTCGCGGAGCAGGCAGTTGTCTATCAGTCTGGTCTTTCCGACCCTGACTGCCAGGGCAAGCAGATTCTCATGACCCAGCACCTCAACATCGTCTAATGTTACCGGGTCACAGAGGGCGATATAATCGATTTCGGTAAAGGGATGGCTCAGAACAAGAGATTGAATCTCGTCTTTTATCGCTTTTGCCTTTTTCTCTCCTCCCCGGAATAACGCCCCTGCCAAATCGATTGATTTTCTCAGTGAGAGGGCGGACCTTCTCTCTTCCGGCCTTAAATAGCTGTTCCGAGAACTCATGGCGAGGCCGTCCGGCTCCCGGACAGTGGGAACCCCCAAGATCTGGATGTCCATGTTGAGATCCATGACCATTCGGCTTATCACTGCTAACTGCTGGTAGTCTTTCTGGCCAAAGACCGCCACATGTGGCTTCGTAATGTTGAACAATTTGGCAACCACTGTGGCCACCCCGTCAAAGTGGCCGGGCCTCGAAAGACCGCAGAGGTGGCGGGGGAGATTTTCCACCCGCACCCGGGTCTCAGATTCCTCCGGATACATCTCCGCTGCAGATGGCATAAAGACGATATCGACCCCGACATTATGGGCCTTTTCCAGATCGCCTTCCGTGTCTCTTGGATACTGATCAAGATCCTCGCCGGGGCCAAACTGCGTAGGATTCACAAAGACGCTGATGATCAGTTTGCCAGCGTGTTTTTTTCCTGCGCGCATCAATTCAAGGTGGCCCTCATGGAGAAACCCCATGGTCGGGACAAAGGCGATGGTTTGCCCGTCCAATCGTAATGCCTCGGATCTCTGCCGCATCTCTTGAACTGTCTCTATGATTTCCATGGCAAATTTTTCAAAGGTCTCAGCCGGCTTTCCCGGCTGTTCGTGTCAAAGGTTAACTTAATATCACCCTGTTCATCACTTGTCAATTGTAAGGGCAGAAGCCAAGCGTAAAAACTCATCCATATGCAGGGTTTCTGCCCGTCTTTTAGGGTCAATCCCGCTCGCCTCCATCCCGTTTATGAGCACATCGTGTGTCCAGAAGGGTAAAAATCCCTTCATGGAATTAATAATTGTCTTTCTCCTGTGAGCAAAGGCCCCCCTCACCACGTTTCTGAAGTGGTCCCCGTGGACTCCCGGTGCGGGATATGGGTGCTCAAAGTCAAGCTCAACGATCATTGAATCCACTTTTGGCACCGGATAAAAGGCGCTCCTGGACACCTTTAGCAGGCGGGTGGATTTCGCATGGTATTGAACCAGGAGGGTCATGGCCCCATAGGCCTTTGTGCAGGGAGATGCGGTTAGCCTATTGGCGACCTCCAATTGGAACATAAGGATTGCCCTTGCCAACAGTCTTCGATGTTTTATCAGTTTTTCCAGCACAGGGGAGGATATGTTGTAAGGGAGATTCCCTATGATCTGGATCTTGTCAGGGGGCCGGGGTCTGACACCGGTGAAATCAAATGAAAGGATATCGTGATTTACCAGAGTTACATTGGAGATGTTAGAGCCGGACAGCTTCTTCTGGAGCGAACTTACCAGGTCGATGTCCTTCTCTACTGCCACAATGTGTGAAACGGTTCTGGAAAGGGGGAGGGTCATGGCCCCTTCTCCGGGTCCGATTTCCAGGATCACATCTCCGGACCGGAATCCAGCTAAAGAGATAATTCTTTGAATGATCCCGGCATTAATAAGAAAATGCTGTCCCAACCTTTTTTTTGGTCGAAATGCTGCTACCGGCCTTAACGATCTGTGACGCTCCAATTCTTGTGTCCCCTTTTCGATTCGCGCCAGACCTTTATACGCCGGAAGATGTGCAAGAAAATGAAATAAGAGGGGATTGAAGTGACCGTTCCCATGACCAGGCCGCCCACAAGAAAGGACGCAACCGTGAGACTACCGGCTGCCAGGATTTTCTCCACGATAACCATCGAGTCTTCGCCCAATCGTACGGCCGTCATGATGGATGAAAACATGGCGCTATGCCCTTTTATCCCTAATATGAATGCCCCTAATTTGTAATTGTAATAGTACAGAAAATACCAGTTCAAGGGATTGCTGATCCAGGTACCTAATGCCGCTGTTATCTTGCTCCCTTTGAACAGCATGGCTAAACCCACGGAAAGCGCCATCTGAAAGGGCAAGATCGGCATCATGCCGGTGAAGATCCCAAAGGTCATCCCGAGGGCCAGTTCATGGGGATTGCCCCTTAGACGGATAAACCTGAGGTAATAATATCTGAGCTGTCTCTTGAATTTCAAGTCTACTTAATTTCACAACCTCGTTCAGGGTAAGGGGCTTGGCCGGATGGGAAATTTGGATCTCACATCTGAGGACATGCCTGCTGTTTCACCCCGCAACAGCCGATGATAGCCTGCTGCTGCAATCATGGCCCCGTTGTCGGTACAGTATTCCGGCCGGGGGTAATAGACGTTTACACCTTCAGTTCCGGCAGCCTCTGACAGCCTCTCCCGAAGTCTCCTGTTGCATGCCACGCCCCCTGCCATTATAACCGATTTAACCCCTGTTTTTCTTCTTGCGGTCATGACCTTATCAACAAGTACGTCTACCACCGACTCCTGGAATGATGCCGCAATGTCAGCAAGGGTTATTTCATCTTGTTGCGTCTGGTTGTCACGCCATTTTTTCATATATAATGCGACGGCAGTCTTAAGGCCGCTGAAGCTGAAGTCGAGGGATTCTTTTTCCAGATATGCCCTCGGGAACTTGATCCTGTCACAACTGCCGTTGACAGCCATCCTTTCTATGGCAACACCTCCCGGATAGCCAAGACCGGAAATCTTGGCTACCTTGTCGAATGCCTCCCCGGCGGCATCATCAAGGGTTTGACCCATCTGGACATATTGGCCATAGGCCTCCACATGGTATATGCTCGTATGCCCGCCGGAGACGGTCAGGGCAATAAAGGGAAACTGAGGAATTTCTTCCTCCAGGAAGATTGAAAGGATATGGCCTTCCATGTGATTCACCGCTGCCAAGGGAATGTCACAGACATAGGCTAACCCCTTGGCATAATAAAGGCCGACCAGAAGGGCTCCCACAAGTCCTGGCCCCACAGTTACGGCAATCCCATCCAGATCGTTCATCCGGACGCCCGCCTTTGAAAGGGACGTCTCGACCACCGGCATGATATTCTTGATGTGTTCCCTGGAGGCAAGTTCCGGAACAACGCCTCCGTGGGGATGGTGGATCTCGACCTGAGAATGGACCACGTTGGAGAGGACGGACCTTCCGTCAACGACAACCCCCGCTGATGTGTCATCACATGAGGTATCTATGCCTAAAATCATCATAGTTTTGGTAAAAAAATAAGTAAACAGGGAAAACGGTCATGATTAGATTGCCCGCCTGCCATCGCCTCTCTTGGACGTGTTGCTGATGGGAGGTGCCACACGTCCTGAAGGGTTGAACCAGCAATGCGCGGCGAAAGGCATTGGCGGGCAGGCCGGACCGTGAGGGTCTCTTTCCCAAAGGACGTAACAAAAATTCTCCAGAGGGTATAGAACGCCCCCTTGACGTTGAATACAGTTTCCGGGCAGGCAGAGGCGATAGCCGTTTAAATGGATACCTTATTCTGGGGCTGTCCTGTGACGAATTTAAAGCCTCGCTGCCGTTCCTATGAAATGAGGGACTTATTTACGGCCTTTGGGAAAGAGACCCTCACGGTCACTGGCTTTCTTTCAAACCGCTAATGTGTTACGGGAAAACGTTTTTAATCCAACGCCAGGTAGGGTTTTATCTTGCGGTACAGTGCCGGGCCGATCCCGCGTACAGATATGATATCGCTCAGTTTCTCAAAGCGACCCCTCTTGATTCTCTCCTGTACAATTGCCTCTGCAGTCCTAAAACCGATTCCCGGAACAGAGGCGAGTCCTTCGGCGCTGTCGCTGTTGACAGAAACCGGTATGCCAAGCGTTGTTCGGTAAAAGGCCGACATTTTACCGATATGGAAAAAGATCTTTTTCTGGCGGTTTTTGAGTTCAATGTGGTCGCCTGATTGACACAGAAGCCCTGCCGGGAGCTGAACCGCATGCTCTGCCAGGGCTGACCCATCGGCACGATCCACCAATTCTCTTAGGGAGGCCGGGTTGTCGAACCCGTAAACGCCGGGGTATCTGACATCTCCTGAGATCTGGGCAAACACGTGGCCGCCCGAAGGAGACCTTTCCGGGCAGAACAGGTTATTTGAGCCTTTCAGGAAATTTATGGCCATCAGGAAAAACAAAAAAATAAGTACGCCAATCCCGACCGGTGCAGAGGTATCATGGGGTTTCCTTTTTTTCATCGTCCAAACCAAAAGCCCGGTGAAGGACACGCACCGCCAACTCAGTATACTTTTCCTCTATCACGCAGGATATCTTAATTTCAGAGGTGCTGATCATCATGATATTTATATTTTCGTTGGCAAGGGTCTCAAACATTATTTTGGCGACGCCAGCGTGAGTCCTCATCCCCACACCAATGATGGATACCTTGGCAATGTCCTCATCGCCCAGGACCCGTTCAGCACCTATTTCTGCGGCCACATCGCTGACTAACTTCATTGTTTTGTAGAAGTCTGTTTTAGGCACGGTGAATGTCAGATCGGTAAGCCCGTCCTGGCTCGTGTTCTGCACGATCATATCAACCACAATACCGGCCTTGAAAACAGGATCAAATATACGGGAGGCTGTCCCTGGCTGATCCGGCACTTTTCGGATGGTCACCCTGGCCTCGTTTTTATTATAAGCGACCCCAGACACTGCAACCTTTTCCATATCTTTTGTTTCAGCAACCACCATTGTACCCCTTTCGTTCGTAAAAGTTGATCTTACATGGATTGGCACGTCAAATTTTTTGGCAAATTCAACCGAACGGATTTCCAGAACCTTGGCGCCCAGGCTGGCCATTTCCAACATCTCATCGTAAGAGATGAAATCCATTTTTTTTGCCTTTGGACAGATATTGGGATCAGTGGTATAAACACCGTCCACATCGGTATAGATCTCACAAACATCAGCCTTCAGGGCTGCGGCCAGGGCAACAGCCGTTGTGTCAGACCCCCCCCTTCCCAGTGTAGTGATGTCCCCGTTATCATCGAGGCCCTGAAAGCCCGCGACAGTCACGATCCTCCCTTTGGCCAGGTTCCTGGTAATACGATCGGTTTCGATGTCATGAATCTTTGCCCTGCCAAATAAATGATCCGTGTGAATTTTTACCTGGAACCCGAGGAAGGAGCGGGCATCGCAGCCCATTGATTTCACCGCCATCGCAAATAGCGCCACACTTACCTGCTCACCTGTGGACATAAGGACGTCAAGTTCCCTGGGATCCGGGTCATCGGTCATATCTTTGGCTAATCTAATCAGACCGTCGGTCTGACCCGCCATGGCCGACAGGACCACCACCATCTGGTTGCCCTGCTTGAAGGTCTTGATAACCCTATTGGCAACCGCCCTTATTTTTTCGATGCTTCCGACCGAGGTGCCGCCATACTTCTGAACAATTAATGCCATGATTTTTTTACCTGACCTCCTCTTTCATTTGTCTCAAGATCGTCAACGCCCTGGGATGGTGACCGGACAGGGTGATTTCCCGGGAGTTCTCGTTCAAAATTACAAGTTGGACCTTTAGACTCCTTTCAGGCAAAATCTCTGGCCAGCGATCCGCCCACTCCATCACCGTAATCCCGCTCCCGTGAAGGTATTCATCAAGGCCTGCATCAAGAAAGTCAGAGACGTTTTCCAATCGATAGACATCGATATGAAAAAGCGCACACCTTCCCTCGTACGCGTTCATGAGGGAAAAAGAGGGGCTGGTGATGAGAATGTCAGGCGAGATCTCCAATCCCAGGGCCACGCCTTTGGTAAACCATGTCTTTCCACTCCCCAAGTCCCCTGCCAACGCTACCACATCTCCCTCATTCAGGAGCGCGCCTAATCTCAGGCCCAGATTTATGGTCTCTTGATCGGAAGATGTCCGACGTGTGACAGATCCCTTTTTCAATCTGCAATGGTCCTTATAAGGTCTGCCTTGCCGATAATCCCCACCAACCGGTCACCATCCATGACCGGAATCGTGTAAATCTTCTTCTGGGTCATAATTGTGGCGATTTCATCAATGGGAGTCTTTTCATCCACTGTAATAGCCTTCCGGGTGTAGAGCTCTCCGACGGTAGTGGCACTGACCCTCTGAAACTCTTTCTCTATGTTTTTCGGGTTTTCAAGATAGATTACCGCATCAAAGAGGGTCACCACTGTTGGGATGTGAAGTTTCTTGTCTTTGCGTATAAGATCACTTTCACAGATAATCCCAAGGAGTGAGCCGTCATCGTCAACCACGGGTACGCCGTTTATGTGGTTCTTGTAAAGGACCTTGGCCAGATCCTTCAGGGAGGTGTCTTTCTTGACGGTAATAACATCGGTCGTCATAATATCGCTGGCATTCAACATTCTCTATCCCTTCTTTCCAAGAGTTTCTAACACCACCATGGCTATACCATATTCGCCATCATCTGAAAGGCTCAGGTGAATGCCATTTATCCCTTTCTGTTTACAGATTTCCGATGCCACTCCATAAAGCCTCAACCCCGGTTTCCCGGCAGCGTCGTTGAAAATTTCTATATCCCGCCATCTGATGCCTTTCCTCATTCCCAGGCCCAATGACTTTGCGAAGGCTTCCTTGGCAGCGAACCGAAGAGCGAAGGCTGAATAGGGAGAGGGCTTCTTCCAACAGATTCGGGCCTCTTCGGCCGCAAATACCTTTTTGACAAACCTGTCGCCCCACCTGAGGATTACCTTTTCAATTCTGCGAATACTGACAAGGTCTACGCCGGTTCCATAAATCATTTCAAAAATGCTTGACCAGTTCGATCATCTTCCGAACGGCATCTTCGAACCCTACCAGAACGGCCATCGCCACGATACTATGCCCGATGCTGTACTCTTCGATCCGGGGAAGGTCCTTAAACCTTTTGACGTTTACGTAGTTGAGCCCATGACCTGCGCTGATACCGAGGTCCAGGCCGGCGGCAGATTGCACGGCCAGGGCAATACGCTCGAAGCTTTCGGTGGCCTCAAATTCAGATCTTGCCTCCGAGTAATGGCCCGTGTGAATCTCCACAATATCTGCGCCGCACTGCCGGGCGGCCTCGATCTGTCCGTGGTCAGGGTCCACAAAAAAGCTGACCTGAATCTCCTTTCTCTTGAGACGGTCTACGACGCCTCGGTAATGGTCTGGCCGGGCTTTGACATCAAGGCCCCCCTCTGTAGTAAGTTCTTCTCTCTTCTCGGGAACGAGAGTGACCAGGTCAGGTCTGGTGGCAAGAGCGATATCCACCATTTCATCGACAGCAGCCATTTCCATATTCAGTTTTGTCTTCACAATCTCTCGTAAAAGTCTAAGGTCCCGGTCACTGATATGCCGCCTGTCTTCCCTGAGATGACAGATGATCCCCTCGGCGCCTGCCAATTCGGCAAGGCCGGCCGCAATAACCGGGTCTGGTTGATCGATTCCCCTTGCCTGGCGCAACGTGGCAACATGGTCCACGTTAACGGCTAAGCGTGCCATGTTTCTATCCCTCCCCTTATTCAAACTTTAGACACTTCAATTAATGCCATGAGCCTTTTTTCCTCTTTTTCCATCAGTAAAGCCCCTTCCTCGGACGCTTCGTGGTCATACCCTGAAAGGTGCAAGATCCCATGGATAAGCAACCGGTCTATGACATGTTCCAAGGGCTCCCCAAATTTATCTGCTTCACTCAATGCAGTGTCCACTGAAATGACCACATCCCCTAACATGACCGGTTCAAACGCAGATGTTTGATCTGCCGGGGCATCCGGATCGGCCATGGGGAATGCCAGGACATCTGTAGGGCCTTCCCTCCTCAAATAGCGAAGGTTGAGTTGCGCCATTCGATTGTCATCTGTAAAGAGAAGACTCAATTCCTTGTCATGATAACCCAAGTCTCTTAAGACTTTCTCTAACTTCACCCTTATCTTGTTTTTTTCCAACCCTGGGAGTTCCCGATGCGAGCTGATCTGTATCTCCATCTTTTTCCTTTTTATGGGGCACGTCCTTTCCTTTTCCAATCGCGTCTCGATCGCGGGAAGGGGTGAACCTTGCCACAGGTTCAGGATATTCAATCCGGTGATGAAAAATGCCGCTTAACGTCTTGTTAAAGCTTTTTGCGATCTCGTGAAGGTCCTTCAGGGTCAGTTCGCATTCATCTAATTGACCGTCAGAAAAAATTTTGTTTATCATTTTCTGAACCATTCCCTGAATCCGTGCCGCTGTAGGGTCAACAAGCGTCTTGGAGGCAGCTTCCACCACGTCTCCAAGCATCACAAGCCCGGCCTCCTTGGTCTGAGGCTTGGGGCCCGGGTAACGAAAATCCGCTTCCTCTACCTGAAGATATTTTTCGCCCTTCTTCTCTCCCTGCTCTTTTGCCTTTTCGTAAAAAAACGTGATCAGAGATGTACCGTGGTGCTGCCTGATAATGTCAATAATTTCCTTCCCCAGCTTATACTTCTTTGCCAGTTCAACACCGTCCTTGACATGAGAAATGAGTACCAGACTGCTCATGGAAGGGGCCAGCTTCTCATGCTTGTTTTCCCGGCCCCCCTGATTTTCGATGAAATAAAGAGGCTTTGTTATCTTTCCGATATCATGGTAATAGGCGGCCACTTTCGCAAGAAGCGGATTGGCATTGACCGCTCGTGCCGACGCTTCTACCAAGTTGCTCACAACCACGCTGTGATGATAGGAGCCCGGGGCCTGGACCATAAGCTCGCGCAAAAGGGGTTGGTCCAGATTCGCCAATTCAAGGAGTTTGATATCTGTCGTGTAGCCAAAGGACATTTCAATCAGGGGAAGGATTCCTGTGGCCACAACGCCGACGAGAACTCCCCCGATGAGGGCTGAACCAGAGGCGATCAGGGCCTCTAAAGTAAAAAATGAACCGTATAATGCCGCTATGGAAAGGGCCAGGATCATATTGCACAGACTTACTTTGAGTCCGGCCTTTATCAAAACCCCCACTTCTCTATATTTCCTTACACCGGATGCCGCCACTAAGGAGCTGATGAAGAAATACACAAAAAACTCTACCCGGCCGTCCATAACAAGACAGGCCAAAACAGAAATAATAAGAGAGAAGCTGGCCGCCACACCGATTCCATGGAAAATGGATATCAGCATGGCCCCGCTGGCAACCGGTACGGCGAATAGCAACGCCTTTGGTGAAAAGAAACTAAAGCCTCGCGCGATTTCAAAGGCCACGAAGTTAAAGGCGATGATGACTAAGAAAATAAGTAAAAGGGTGGCCGCACTAAAGAGCAGGTCTCTTACCTCAGTCTGGGATGATCGACTACTGAAGAGCCCCACAACGTACATGGACGAGAGAAGGAAGGCGATAAGGAGCGCCATGGCCGGGACTTTACCCAACATCTCTTTTTGTTTTGATAGTTTATATTGTTCATGAAGCTTGAGGAGATGCTCGGGCGAAGTTCTTTCACCTTCCCTGATCAGCATTTCACCCTTTTTCACTTTGAAATAAAAGGGCTTCACCGACTTACGCGCATTTTCTTGTCTGAGTGCGGTCTCCCTTTTGTTAAATGTTACATTTGGTTTGATCAGGGCGGATGCCAGTTCCAAAGAGGCTTTTGCCAATTCTTTGGGTTTTATTGCCCTGGTCAGAACTTTTCCCTGTCCATTTATAAATTCCCCGGCGCTTTTGAGATCATAGAACCTCTCAAAATCAGTGACTTTGATCTCTTTGCTATTGTGGATATCATGCAGGACAATCCCTTTACCGCTCTGACTTATCAGCATCATTTTGTTGCCGACAACACCGCTGTGGAAGAGATCAGTAGCCAATGCAATCACTGATTCCTCTGCCTCAGGGGAGAAACCATTTTTAATCAAAACATCAATAAGCTTTTCGTTGTAGGGGATATCAAGGATCTCAAAAAAGCGGCTCTTGAAGGCATTCACTGCTTCCAAATGGTCAGCGAGTGCCTTTTCAGATGTTGCAGCGCTACTGTCGAAGGCGTAGGAAAACTCAAGAGAGTTGGCCAGATATACCCTACCGGATTCAAAAGCCTCCTTTATCTTGGAGGCAACATCCGTTGCGGTCGGGTCAAAATCGTATACTGACAAAACAGCCCGGACCACATCCTGTCTGTCTTTTTCCGTCAGGTCAGTATTTTCGATAAGAAATGTCTGGGAGGCCTTGATATCACGATCAGCTATGTCTCCTAATTTGTATGCCTTGGGAGGGGTTAAGATGGTTGGAAAAAGGAGAACTGAGATGATTATGCTCAGGCCGAGCAGTATATACCACCTTTTTGCCTCCTCTCGAAACCAGACACCTGAACGAGCATAGCCCTTTTTTCCACCGGGAGAAGCATCCCTTTCCCTTTTTCCTGATGCCTTTCTCGTGTTAAGGGATTTCAACCTCGACTTATCCAATCTGTTCACTGTCATAGCAAGTCAGATCCCTTCAGGCCTGTCTTTGACTTTCCATTTTTTCATAAGCGTCAATGATTTCCTGGACCAACCGGTGCCTTACCACATCTTCTCTTGAAAAATAAATAAACTGTATCCCTTTGATCCCCCTTAAGGTCTCTTTGGCTTCAATGAGGCCGGAGGTCTTGCCTTTTGGAAGATCTGTCTGGGTGACATCTCCGGTAATCACGGCCTTTGAGCTAAAACCGAGACGGGTTAAAAACATCTTCATCTGTTCAGAAGTAGCGTTCTGGGCCTCATCCAGAATGACGAATGAATCGTTTAGTGTCCGCCCCCTCATAAAAGCGAGAGGCGCTACCTCTATCACCCCTTGTTCAAGCAGACGGGATGCATTCTCAAAGGGCATCATATCATGAAGGGCATCGTACAATGGCCGGAGGTAGGGGTTAACCTTTTCATACAGGTCACCTGGAAGGAAGCCGAGGTGCTCCCCTGCCTCTACGGCCGGCCTTGCCAAAACAACCCTGTTTACCTCCTTTTTGATCAACGATGACACCGCCATAGCCATTGCAAGATAGGTCTTACCCGTCCCGGCCGGACCGATTCCAAACACAATATCGAAATTTTTTATGCTATCAATATATTTCTTCTGATTGATTGTTTTTGGGGTTATTAATTTCTTCTTGGACGAGATATAAACCTCTTCTTTGAAAATTGTTTTCAGTTCAACGGACCGGTCTCCGCTCAATATTCTGACGGCGTATTGAATATCGCTGGGATAGAGCGGATAATCGGCTTCCAGGAGCCCATAGAGCTGTTTCAGGACCCTTTCCGCCACATCGACTTCCCAATCCCTTCCCCTGAGAAGGATGACATTTCCTCTGAGATTCAAGGAAACTCCGACCTCTTTTTCTAAAAGGCCAAGATGTGCATTACGTTCGCCACACAGGCTTTGTATCAATTCATAGTCCGGAAAACTGATCCGTCTGGTGACAGTAGAATTATCTGTGGGGGCAGGTTTATCCAATGAAAATCCTCAATCTACAATTTACAATCTGCAATCTAAAAATCCTATCGGGTTTCTCCTGATATCTGGACGACAATCCGCGAGCCCTTACACCTACGGAACCTATAGCATAGCCCCCTGTTTTCGTGCAACAAAAAGCGATAGGGCCACCTACTGAAACATGAAACGTCTCATGCTGATACTCATGAGGATCCCCATGGCCGCCATGGTTGTAATCAGAGATGACCCACCATAGCTGAGAAGTATGAGGGGGATACCAACGACAGGGAGGAGCCCTGTAACCATCCCGACGTTTATTGCGACCTGCCAGAAAATGATAGCAACTATCCCTGCAGCGAGTATGGAGCCGAATCTATCCTTGGAGCTTTTTGCTATATTGAGGCCCCATAGGATTAAAAAGAGGTAAATCAGAAGAAGCGCAATCGATCCTGCCAGACCCCACTCCTCGGCTAATACTGAAAAAGCAAAATCGGTGTGTTGTTCGGGCAAGAAGTGAAGGCGGGTCTGTGTCCCTTTTAGAAAGCCTTTTCCCCAAAATTGTCCTGAACCTATTGCGATTTTGGATTGATTGATGTGGTATCCGGCACCTAAAGGGTCCATATCGGGGCTTAGAAATGAAAGGACTCGTTTTTGCTGGTATTCCCTGAGCCCAAACCAAATCAAGGGGGCCGCCAAAAGGGAGGATCCAGCTAAAATGACCAGCGATTTCCAATATACCTTGACAATCAGGATAACGGAGAAGGATACCAGCCCCAGGAAAAGGGCACTGCCAAGATCAGGCTCTTTAAGAATCAGAAAACAGGGGATCGCAGTAAGCACAAAAGGCTGCCACAGATCCCGCAGTCGATATTCCCTGTAATCGCCTCTTTCGCTGAAGAACTTGGCTAAAACCAGCACGATGGCGATCTTTGCCAACTCCGACGGTTGAAAAGAAATTGCTCCCAAACTCAACCACCGCTGGGACCCTGACATCACCTTTCCCACAATGAGGACCAGGACGAGAAGGACTATGGTAAAAAAATAGACCGGATAGGCCAGGCGCTCTAATACATAATAATTAAAGGCGGTCATCAGGAGAAAAACAGTAAATCCAATCAAAAACCAATAAATCTGTTTGAGAAAGATTTCGGATCCTCCCAGATCCCGAATCGGATAGGTGGCGCTATAGAGATTGAGGAGGCTTATGCCTGCCTGAAACAGCAACAGGAGGAGCAAAACCCAGTCGAAATTCTGGATCAATCTTCGGTCAAGCATGTTTTTTCAAATGAAAGGGTTAGTGGTTAAGCATCCAGTATCCAGCATCAATCCTACATCACGACGGGACATCCAGGTATGCCTTTATCAATTCCTTAGCGATTGGCGCGGCAGCGCTTCCTCCATGCCCGCCATGCTCTACAAGGACGGCTACTGCAATCTTGGGGGTATCTGCCGGCGCAATCGCGACAAACCAGGCATGATCTCTGAATTTCCAGGGGATAGCCGTTTCCTGTTTTGACCTTTCTCCCGCGGGGAGGGCCACCACCTGGGCTGTGCCTGTTTTTCCCGCTACAGTGACTTCTTTTAGCTTGGCCTTCGAACCGGTGCCACGAGGCTGGTTGACAACGCCGATGAGTGCCTTTTTGACAAAATCCAGGTGCTCCTGTTTAATTCCGACCTTTCCGTTGGATTGGGGGGCAAATTCAAAGACATTCTCACCCCCTGTTTTCCTGACCCACTTCGTCACTTGAGGCGTGAATGAGCGCCCTCCGTTAAAAACAACTGAAATAAGGTTGGCCATCTGGACTGGGGTTACAAGCACGAAGCTCTGCCCGATAGAAGTGGAGACCGTCTCGCCAGCCTGCCAGGGGACCCCCCATCTTCTCAGTTTCCATTCGCTTGTAGGAATCAGGCCGCCCTTCTCCTGGCTGAGATCTAAACCGGTCTTCTTTCCCAGCCCCAAGCGCGTCGCATATCGAGCAATCTTGTCAACACCCAGCCGTCTCCCCACATTATAAAAATATATATCACATGACTCTACCAGGGCCCTGTTAAGGTTTGCTTTCCCATGACCATACTTCTTCCAGCAACGATAACTCTGGTTTCCTAAGGAAAAAGTGCCGTTACAAAATATCTCCTCTTCCGGTGTGATGACGCCCTCCTCGAGCGCTGCTAAAGCAATGACGATCTTGAAGACCGACCCCGGCGGGTATTGACCGGTTAGTGCCCTGTTTTGCAGAGGGAAATCGTTGGATGAAACGATATTTTGCCAGGTTTTTTCGTCAATCTTTTTGATAAACAGGTTGGGATCATAAGAGGGACTGCTTGCCAATGCCAGGACCGCCCCATTTCCGGGATCTATGGCCACGATCGCTCCATGTTTCCCGAGGAGCGATTTTTCAGCCAAGGCCTGCAAATCCTTGTCGATGGTTAAACATATGTTTGCGCCGGAAACAGGTGCCCTGCGAGAAATTACCTCTATTATTCGGCCTTCGGCGTCTACTTCTACCTGCTCTCCCCCGCGAACGCCATTTAATAATGCCTGCCACTTCCACTCCACACCCGTCTTTCCGACCAAATCTCCTAATTTGTTATCCCGGAACTGACCGCTCATCAACTGGCTCTCGCTGATTTCACCCAAGTAACCGAGAGCATGGGATGCGAGGCCTCCGTAGAAATAATACCGTTGAGGTCTGACCTTGATCATAATACCAGGTAGATCAAAGCGGTGTGTCTCAATCCTTGCAAGCTCATCACGGGATATGTCCCTCTTAAGGCATACAGGCTTGAAAGGATATCCCCGGGCGGCTTTATCTAATACCCGTTCAGCGTATTCCGAATCGAGATCTCCAAGCGTGCTGAGCCTTTTCAACAATTGAGACCGGTGTTGGACTTCTTCTGGAATTACATAGAGATCATAGGATGGGCGGTTGTCTACGAGTACGCTGCCGTTCCTGTCTAAGATCATTCCCCTGAAAGGAGAAATGTCCTGGAGGCGGATACGGTTATGTTCTGATTTTATCCGGTAAGTCGATCCACTTACAATCTGTAAAAACCACAATCTCAGGACTAAAATGGCGAATATCACCAGGACAAACAGCATCGCAATTTTCAGTTGTTTGCTGAAAATCTCTGAGGAAACAGGATCGAAATTTGATGTTCTCAACACTTTAACTCTATTCCCCGGGACGCTAACGATCGCCCGCACTATAGGACATGAAAGGATGGAAACAGGGGATCAGCAGAGTTCCCCACTATTCCCATGGTTCTGTCCAGGCATAGCCAATGAATTTTGACCACGCTCTCCGAGGCGTAGGCTCTCTATGAGCCGGAGGCCCGCAGGACGTGGCTTAATCAGTTAAACAGTCAATAGTCACTCCTGGATCTCTTCAGGAGAAGGGGTTGCTTCCTCTCCGGTAGCGTCTCTCAACCGGTTGAACAGGCTGAAAAGAATCGGGGCGATCAGACCGGTGGCTATTATCGAAACTGCTGAAGCACGGAGGAATAGCATTGACAAAACAATGCTGTGGGAAAAAAGAGCAAGAATTACGATCAGCATACTATTTTTTAAAAAAATTGCCAACGAGACGATGACTATTTGTCCTTTGGGGGCCTGCAGGTTAAAGAACCGCGACCCCAAGAAGATTCCTCCAAAAACGCATAAATAAAGTGCTGTAAACAGACCGTGCAAACCCCCGGAGAAAATATCAATTAAAAACCCCTGTCCCAACGCAAAGGCCAATGCCTGGGTTCCGCCGAAGGACAAGAATAGATAAGCGATTAATATGGTTAAGAGCCCTATATCAAAAACCCCTACACTCCAGGGATTTATCCAGACGCCTTTCAGGAGTGTGAATAGAACCCCCACAAACCATGCAGCGATACAAAAACTTGGCTTTCTGCTTTCTTGTGTCTTGACGATGGGCTCTCCTTTCTGATCAGATTACTGGATATCCATTCGGGCACTATTGACATGAAATTCCTTGCCGTTGCGTGATCATCACTTCATTTTCTCATCTCTCCTTTTGGTTTGTATGACAAGAACTTCTTCTAACTTGGAGAAATCAACAGATGGTGTGACGTCGATCTCTTTAAAAAGCTCTCCAGAACCTTCTTTCACACCTGAAATCTTTCCTACCGACAGTCCTTTAGGGAAAATACCGCCCATCCCTGAAGTAATGACCATGTCTCCAACAACAGCATCGCTGGATTTGGCCATGTAATCCATTTTACAAACCCCGCTCGACAGCCCTTTTACCATTCCCCTGTCCCGGGAGCGTTGCATCAGGCAGTCAACAGCGCTGTTCTGATCGATAATTAACAAGACTTTGGCGTAGTCCGTCGAAACAGAAACGATCCTACCCACCACACCCGATGCGTTTACTACCGGCATATCCAACTTCAGACCGGCACTCTTCCCCTTATCGATAATTACTGATTTGAACCATCCGGTTGGGTCCAGGCCTATGACCTGGGCTGCGACAACCGGGCGTCGAATGATCTCTTTGAACTGGAGAAGTTGCCGGAGTCTTGCTTGGGTGGCCAGCAACTCTCTGTATCGGCTGTTTTCTCTCCCGAGGGAATTGATCTCACGCTTCAAAACCCTGTTTTCATGACGAACGTCGATCAGGTAGAAGTAGTTAGACCAGAAGTCTTTTGTGAGGTTTATGGTTTGCTTGACGAGCTTTTGGAAGGGAGCTGCAATTTCTACAATTAATTGCTCTGCTGGATTCCACGGTTGTCTCAGGCCTGAATTCGAGGAGAGCAAAAATAGTGCAAGACAGATAAGAAAAACCGATATCCATATTTTACGAGAGCGTCTTTCACCTTGCAATGATAAAACCTTGGTCCGCTTTGTCCTGCTACAGACTTTGTTAAGTGGTTGAGGAGTCGACTATCTCACCAATGAGTTAGTGTCCATCCAGAAATGAGATAGTTTTTACAAGGTCAAGGAAGATGAGGATTTTAACCACAGGAATACATTGAAGTATTTCGAGGATTAAAATCCGAATCTGACACAGAGATTGTGAAAAATAGCCATTTATGGATGGACACGAGTTAAAGGAAGAGGAAAACCAAGCCTCTTGCCCTGCTATTTTATGGTAACCTCTTTGAGCAGATGGATGTTATCCAGCACCATCCCGGAACCGAGAGCAATCGTGGAAAGAGGGTCTTCGGCGATAGTTATGGGAAGTTTTGTTTCCTCTCTCAGCAGCACATCCAGGTTTTTCAACAAAGCTCCTCCCCCTGCCAAGACAATGCCTGTATCCACAATATCCGCCGCGAGTTCTGGAGGGGTTTGTTCCAGGGCGATCCGGACGGTTTCTACTATTGTTTCGATTTGCTCACTGATCGCTTGCCGCACTTCGTCCGAGTCTATCGTCAGGATCTTCGGAATCCCTGTCACCAGGTCGCGTCCTTTAACATCAATGGTCTCAGCCTGTTCACTCGGGTAGGCGGTGCCAATGCTTGTCTTTATAAGCTCTGCGGTGGTGATCCCGATCAAAAGGTTGTATTTTCTTTTGATATACTGCAGTATCGCCTCGTCCATCTTGTCTCCGCCAACCCTTACGGATTTACTGTAAACAATCCCTGCAAGAGATATGACAGCGACCTCAGTCGTTCCTCCCCCAATATCAACAATCATATTGCTTATGGGCTCAGTAATGGGCAGACCTGCGCCGATCGCTGCGGCCATCGGTTCCTCGATTAGAAAAACTTCCCTCGCTCCTGCGGATTCGGCAGACTCCCGAACAGCCCTTTTCTCAACCTGGGTAATACCGCTCGGGACGCAGACAATAATTCGGGGCCTTACAAGCGTCTTCCGGTTGTGGACCTTTCTAATGAAATGACGGAGCATCGCCTCTGTAATCTCAAAATCCGCAATCACACCATCTTTCATTGGCCTTATGGCCACGATATTTCCCGGCGTACGGCCTAACATCATTTTGGCCTCTCTACCCACTGCCAATACTTTGCTGCCGCCCCGCCCATCTTTTCTAACAGCTACCACAGATGGTTCGCTCAGGACGATTCCCTTCCCTTTCATGTACACAAGGGTGTTGGCTGTGCCGAGATCTATGGCTAAATCATTTGAGAATAAACCCAAGATAGGATCGAGAAACATTCCTTTCTCCTTTCAGCATGATTTGATGGTCTCGTAAAAAGTCTCCAAGGCCGTCACTCCCGCGAAAGCGGGAGTCCAGAACTGGTTGATTTTACTGGATTCCCGCTTTCGCGGGAATGACGACAACGGGTGCTTTCCGACTTTTTACGAGTTTGTCATGATTTGGACTCGCAAATTTCCAATTAGATATACGAACTGTTACAAATTATCAATATAAAACGATGAAAACGCAAGATTCATCCATCTTTGGGGATAACAGATTGAAATAATTTGGGTTCTATAATTTGGCTTGACAAAGTTAGTTGCCCGTAGTTATATTAGCGTTTGCCTAAAATTCACTCAAAGGAATTACATCATGAAGAGGACTTATCAACCCAGCAACATCAAGAGAGCGAGAACCCATGGTTTCAGAGCGCGGATGCGTACTAATGGCGGAATAAGCGTCTTAAAGAGAAGGAGGGCTAAGGGGCGGAAACGATTAGCCGTATAGGATGCCCTCAAGTCTGGCCGATTTTCCTCGGATGTTATGATTTCTTTTTCTTTTCCAAAGAAAAGAAGATTATTGAATCGAACGGATTTTGTCAATCTAAATCGGTCGGGTAAGCGTCATCATACGAGACACTTTGTTGTCATTACCAAACGGAACGGGCTAGGCATAACGAGGTTGGGGGTTACTGTTAGTAAAAAGTCGGGGAACGCGGTCAAAAGAAATAGAGTCAAACGACTAATCCGGGAGTTCTTTAGGCTCAACTACTCAAAAATCCCCCAAGGATACGATATTGTCGTTGCAGCAAAGAAGGATGCCAGCTATTTGGATCTCTGGAAAACCAAAGAAGAACTCGGAGAGATCTTTTTCAAAAAAGAGCTTAGTGCATAGTTTTAGATATATACCTATCGTATTGATATTTATATATCAGCGTTTCATTTCGCCTTTTTGGTTTCCTTCCTGTCGTTTTTATCCCACATGCTCAACGTATGCCCGCTTTGCCTTCGACAAGTACGGGGTCTTGAGAGGAGGGTGGTTGACCCTTGTCAGGATCTCCAAATGCAACCCATTTCATCCTGGAGGATACGATCCGCTGAAATGAGGCCGGTCGCTTTGTCAGGCCCTTCGTATGCGGTTGTGACTAAGGGTTCGCGCAAAAATAAGTTCACATTTTTGCGTGAGCCCTTAGGGTTCAGGATACAGATTCATAAATCGAACTTTTCAAGAGAATAATCAGGACCAAGCGCCCAAGATGGATAAGAGAACATTAATAGCATTTGTTTTATCATTTATAATACTCGTTGGGTGGTCGTTCTTTTTCGGGCCGAAGCAGGAACAGGCGCCGGTAGTGAAGGAAGTGCCCTCTGGTGAAGCGCCCAAAGAACTCTCGAAGGCCCAAGAAGCACCCGCAGTAAGCCGTCCGGCGCAACCTCCCGCCCCGAAAGAAATGCCGGTAGGGCTAATCCCCAGGCAAGATGAAAAAGAGATCCAAATCGATACCCCTTTATACAAGGCTGTCTTCAGCAATGCGGGCCCTACCATAACAAGCTTTAAATTAAAAAAATATCGTCAAACCACGGATCCTGCTTCTCCCCTGATCGACCTTGTGAGCCTTAAGAAAGGGATGGGCGATTTTCTGCTTGTTACCTTTGACAATCATTCGGCCGGTAAGAAGGGGGAAACGGTTTTTCAGCCGGATCAGGACATCGTTCGGCTTGGCCCCGAGTCCTCTCCACGGGAGCTGGTTTTCCGGACTGTAACCGAAGACGATCTTTCAATCATTCAGACGTTTCGTTTTTATCCGGATCGATACAGGATTGACCTAAAGGTAGATGTGACCAACCAATCCGCGAAATCTGTAGAGGGTGTCTTTAGAGGAAGCCTGAAAGCCATGCCTCCTCAGAATAATGGGGGCTATTATGCCTACATCGGTTTTGCTTTGCTTCTGGACAAGAAACTGGAAGAGGTTGAGCTCGAAGACCCGTCCGATGAAAAGACCATTAAGGGCCAGTTAGGTTGGGTTGCCTACGAGGACAATTATTTTATGTCGGCCATTGTCCCGGACGTCCCTTCGCAGGGGGTCTTTACCGGACGTCATTTATCATCGGGGATCCTGGAAGCGGCATATCTCCTGCCGCCTGTTTCTATAAACCCGTCTGAACTGAAGTCTTCTCAATATGAACTATATCTGGGGCCCCGCGACTTGGGGATACTGAAAGAATTCGGAAAGAACCTCGATCAGGCTATCAATTTCGGATGGACAGACATTATCGCAAAACCCCTTCTCTATGTTTTGCGGTTCTTTGATGATTACATCCATAACTACGGTGTCTCTATCATTTTTCTGACGATTTTAGTCAAGATATTGTTCTGGCCCCTGACCCACAAGAGCTATAAATCCATGAAGGAGATGCAGAAGCTTCAACCCAGGATGGCCAAGCTCAGGGAAAAGTACAAGAACGACAAGCAAAAATTAAACCAGGAGATGATGGCCTTATACAAGACCTACAAGGTGAACCCTATGGGGGGATGTCTCCCTATGATTATTCAGATCCCGGTGTTTTTTGCGCTCTTCAGGGTCCTGGGGGGCTGCATTGAGTTGCGGCATGCCCCGTTTGCACTGTGGATAAATGATCTCTCGGCGCCCGATCGGTTATTTAATTTTCCGTTTCAGATCCCGTTTATGACGCCGCCTTACGGAATACCCATTCTGACGCTCCTGATGGGTGCCTCAATGTTTATTCAGCAAAAAATGACGCCGACCCCTGGCGATCCGACTCAGGCCAAAATTATGATGTTTTTGCCAGTTATTTTTACTTTTATGTTTATTAATTTTCCTTCCGGTCTTGTTCTTTACTGGCTAATCAATAATATCCTTTCTATCGGCCAGCAGTACCGCATCCACAAAAAACCGGCATAATATCTGGAGGACAATCATGGAAACTTATGAGTTTGAAGGAAAAACAGAAGAAGACGCTATCGAAATTGCGTGCTCTCAACTCAATCTTACAAAAGAGGAAATGGATATCGAAATCATTGAACCGGGATCAGCGGGAATTTTTGGTTTAGTTGGCGGGAGAAAGGCCAAGATAAGGGTTGCGGTGATCAAAACAGTGCCCGAATCACAAGAAGAAGAAATCGAAATCGCTGCTGCAAAAGATGTATTGCCCCCCGAAGCGGAAAATGAAACTACTGTTACAAAAACGGAACGAATAGCTGAGGCGGAAAACGGGATTGCTATTGCAAAAGAGGCATTGGAGAATATCTTAGCCCTGATCCCGATGGAAGGGACCATGGTCACAGCGGCACAGATGGATGGAACAATCAATCTGAACATTGAAGGTGATAAATCGGGCCTCTTGATAGGCAGGAAAGGGAGGACCCTGGATGCGCTTCAGTTTATCGTCAACAAGATTGTGAACAAATCGCTTGAAATGAGGGCTCGGGTCCTTGTCGATTCAGAGAACTATCGTCAGAGGAGGCAGGATTTCCTGATTCAAATGGCCTTGAGGATGGGCGACAAAGCAAAGCGGATCCGGAGACCGGTTGCCACCAACCTTCTCAATCCTCACGACCGGAGGATTGTGCATCTTGCCCTCAAGGACGACGATGAGTTAGGCACAAAGGGGAGGGGAGAAGGCATCTTGAAAAAAGTGGTCATTATCCCTAAAAGAGATAGCGATTCAAGGTCACCAAAAAGAGAATATTGAACCGAGGAATATCGAACCGCAGAATATTGAGATGTCTCCTGATCAGGATACCATCGCCGCTATCGCCACTCCGATTGGCCAGGCAGGAATCGGCATCATCCGTATCAGCGGCCCCCTCTGTCCTGAAATCGTCCGAAAGATCTTCAGGCCGAAGAACCCCACAACGACATTTAAGAGCCACCGTCTCTATCTGGGGCAATTATACGACCCCTCCTCTGGAAACCCCATCGATGAAGTTCTTCTCTCCTTCATGAGGCGTCCCCATACTTATACCCGAGAAGACGTCGTTGAAATCAACTCCCACAGTGGGTACGCACTCCTTTCCAAGATCCTCGAGACCGTCCTGGATCAGGGGGTAAGGTTGGCCAGGCCCGGAGAATTTACACTGAGGGCATTTCTAAACGGGCGGATCGATCTGACACAGGCTGAAGCGGTTATCGATCTTATCAATTCCCAGTCAGAGAGAGGTATCTATTTATCGTCACAGCAGGTCCAGGGTTCGTTTAGGGCGGACATTGAGCGATTGAGACAGGCGGCTATCGGTATCCTTGCACATGCAGAGGTGGCCATCGATTTTCCGGAAGAGGAGACCGACACCGTCTTCAGGAAAGAGGGTGCAACGGCAATAGAGAAAGAACTCATCGCCCCGATTGAGGGATTCATAGAGGCCCATAAAAGCAGGATCTGGGTGGACGGGATCAATACCGTTATTGCCGGCCGGGTCAATGCCGGGAAATCAAGCCTCTTAAATCGCCTCCTGAACGAGCAACGGGCTATTGTGACCCCCATCCCCGGCACCACGAGAGATATCATCGAATCCACCATAAATATTGAAGGGATACCGCTTCGGTTGATGGATACGGCGGGGATCCGGAAAGTGAAGAATGAGGTGGAGAGACTTGGGGTTGACTTGACCAAACGGAAATTGACCGAGGCCGACTTCGTGTTGATTGTCATTGACCAGAGCCGTCCTCTGGGCCGGGACGACCGTGACATTATCCTTCAATCGCAGGGGAAGAGGGCCCTGATCGTGATGAACAAGATTGATTTGCCCCCCAGGATCGATCACGAGGCAAACGCTGAGACCTTTTCTCTTTTCCCGTCTGTCAGGATCTCGGCCCTTACCGGCCAGGGACTTGACACGCTGAAAAAGGCGATGAAAGATTGCATCCTTGGCGGCCGGTCCGATGTGACATCCTCTCACGCGGCACCCAACTTGCGGCACCGGCGTGCCTTGAGCGATGCGCTTCAGTTTTTCAAAGATGCGGTGTCAGAAACCAGAGAAGAGGCACCGATGGAGATTGTCGCCTTGGAGCTTAAAAGCGGGCTCGATGCCTTAGGGGAAATCACAGGAGAAACCACCAGCGAAGACATATTAAACAGCATCTTCAGTCAGTTCTGTCTGGGGAAGTGAAGTATTCCTTAACCTGTTTTATGGCGCAGTACTTCCCGCACATGGTACAGACATCATCATCTGTAGGGGGGTTCTGTTCCCGGTACGCCCTGGCTTTTTTGGGGTCAATTGCCAGCTTCATCTGGGTTTCCCAGTCCAGGTTTTTTCTTGCAACCGCCATCTGCCTGTCCCTTTCGATGGCGATTTTATTTCCCTTTGCAATATCTGCCGCGTGGGCCGCAATCTTTGTGACCACGACCCCCTCCCGAACATCTTCAACACTTGGCAGACAGAGATGCTCTGCAGGTGTCACATAGCAGAGAAAATCGGCGCCTGCCGCCCCGGCCAGGGCACCGCCGATGGCGCAGGCCACATGATCATACCCTGCAGCAATGTCCGTGACCAAAGGACCCAGGACGTAAAAAGGGGCGTGGTGGCACAGCTTTTTCTGGAGTATGACATTGGCCTCGATCTGATCTAAAGGGACATGCCCCGGGCCTTCTATCATCACCTGGACATCCCTTTCCCAGGCCAATTGCGTGAGGTGTCCAAGGGTCATTAGCTCATGAATCTGGGCCCTGTCCGTTGCATCGGCCAGGCATCCGGGTCTTAATGCATCGCCAAGGCTGAGCGTCACATCATATTCCCGGGCGATGTCAAGAAGTCTGTCATAATTTTCGTAAAGCGGGTTTTCCCTGTCATGGTGCAACATCCAGGTGGTCAGGAATGAACCCCCACGGCTTACAATGTCCGTAATCCGTCCCTGTTTTCTCAACATCTCCAGGGCCGCTCTTGTGAGGCCGCAATGAACCGTAATAAAGTCAACGCCTTCCCGGGCCTGCTTTTCAATCACCTCAAACATCTTGTCCACACTCAGATGGATCAGTCCGCCCTTTTCTTCCACGGTCTCTACGACCGCCTGATAAATCGGAACTGTTCCCACCGGGATCGTCGATTCAGCTAAAATACTCGCCCTCGTCGCATCGATCTGGCTGCCGGTTGACAGGTCCATCACCGTGTCCGCACCGGCTTCCATGGATACCCTCAGCTTCGCTACCTCATCTTCAAGCACAGATCTGTCAGAAGAAGTCCCGATATTGGCATTGACCTTTACGAACAGCCCTTCTCCTATTCCGCACGGCACGAGTCGATGATGTCTTCTGTTGGCGGGGATGACAACTCTTCCCTTTGCCACCTGGTCTCTGAGCCAGACTGCATCCACCTGCTCGTTTTCGGCCACCTTTTTCATCTCCGGCGTGATGACACCGGATCTTGCTTTTTTTAACTGGGTCATGTCATCTATTTCCTTGCATGCAAATTTCAGGGTCTCCCAAACCTTGAGCTGATTACGCAGCAAGTTTACATATTACACTTGCAAACAGGCCTAATCAACAGGTAAAAAAGGAAGGGGAGTTGTCTTGTTTGAAAAACGCCCCATTTGACTATTTTTCTAATATAGTACTTTATATGTAAATTTCAAACTTCAGGACCCTTATTTGAGATGACACCCAACGAAAACCCAAGAGCACGAACTTCAATTATATAAGGGGGTGATAGACTGGAATGACGCTGAACATAATTATCATCGTTCTAAGTGGGATACTCCTTCCTTTTCTCCTCTATTATGAGTACAGGGAAAACCGAAAAGGTCTCCTGCCCACAAAAACTGCCCTTTCAGCGCTGTTTGTAATGACCCTCCTGGTCCAGCCCCATCCCATCCCTTTCTATTACCACGTTCTCCTGATCGGCCTGTTGTTCTGCTTAGGAGGGGACGTCTTTCTTGCCCTGCCCCAGGACAAAATGTTCCGCCTGGGACTGGTCTCGTTTTTGATCGGCCATATTTTTTACATCATCGGCTTTTTTGGAGTAGCCTGTATAAACATATGGACCTGGGTGGGAACCCTTATTGTGTTCATCTTTAGCGGGTATATATACTACTGGCTGAAACCCCGCCTTGGATCCATGAAAGTTCCGGTCCTGGCCTACATCATCGTCATCACCATTATGCTTTCGGGGGCCTGGTCGATATTGGGTGATTCCAGTTTTGCCTGGAAAGGGCGGATGGTGGTCTTTTCAGGGGCATCCTGTTTCTACGTCTCTGATCTGTTCGTCGCCCGGGACCGGTTTGTAAAGAAGGAACCTGCAAATAGGTTCATAGGCCTCCCCCTCTACTATGTCGGGCAGTTTCTTTTGGCCTTTTCTGTAGGGCTACTGTAATGAAAGTTTCTCAAGAAAAGGAGGTCCCCGAAACCTGAAACCTCATCGGCCAGCGGAATCCGGATTTCAAATCTAACGTGTTACCGTACGGATTTTCCGATGAACAGACGGCTCGGATTCTCAAACCCGATCTTTCGAGCCAGATCTGGCGGCAGGAGACTCATCAGGAGCCTTGTGGCGGCCGTCTTTTGCGGCCCAATCTGTCTCTGGCCTGGGGCGGAAAAATAACTGGTTTCGTAACAGTTCAGCCACTAAGGCACAAAGGCTCAAAGGAAGGACATGAATTTTAA
>JACKQG010000660.1_pt1 | contig 49443 bp, 40 predicted proteins | sample 8237621 | NCBI WGS metagenome assembly JACKQG01 (sample SAMN15677084, study PRJNA649215) | marine metagenome | biome: marine; feature: Black Sea; material: saline water; isolation source: suspended particulate matter (SPM) from the Black Sea western gyre | collected 2013-06-09/2013-06-10 | depth... | reverse complement strand
GTTTTTAAGTCCATTTGACACCTTTAACATAGGTGCCATAACTTAATCAATTACCAATTTTTATTATAATTCTTATTTTTAATTTTATCAAGATAGAATCAAGGGTGTCAACGTTTTTCAATTTCATTGAACCGCAATAGCGAGTGCATTCCCCGTAGCTTGCTGCGGGGTTAGCGAGCGAATCTAAAAATGGCTAACTTCCTTACGGTCACTGCGAAGCACTGCCGTCAGGCAGAACATTCCCTGTAGCTTGCTACAGGGTTCTTCAATCAGCAATATCCAAATGAGTTTATCCTGAGCAATGTCCATAATCTTCTATTGTTTTAGGATATAATGTTTTTTTTCTTTTAAAATCTTTACCCGAGTGAATTTTTTTGCTATATTTTAAATATTAAAGATATTTTGCTTCCAATTGCTGATGGTTAGAAAAAAGACAAAATGAAGATTACCATCATATATGACAATGAGGCGTTTGATAAAAGCCTTAAGCCCGACTGGGGCTTTTCATGCCTGATCGAGGCTTTTGGAAGGAAAATACTTTTTGATACAGGCGCAAACGGCGATATCCTGCTTGGCAATATGAAAAAGTTGAATATCGATCCTGCGCTAATTGATATAATTTTTATCTCGCACGCCCACTGGGACCACACTGGCGGGCTTTTATCTTTTCTTAAAATCAATCCCGCAAAGCTTTATATTCCTTGTTCCTGCCAGGAGGTCCAGGGATCAAAGGAATTAATAAGAGTTAAAAGCCCTGTTGCAATTCATGAAAATATTTTTTCAACAGGCGAGCTGAACGCACAGGAGCAATCCCTTGTAATAAGATACAACAGAGGAGTTGTTGTGATTGCCGGATGTTCTCACCCGGGTGTTCGGGAAATTCTTCAGGCGTCTTCAAACTATGGCAGAGTTGTCACCCTTATCGGCGGATTGCATGGATTCAAAGAGTTTGATCTGATACAAGATCTGGAAAGCATTTGTCCAACCCATTGCACTCAATTCAAAGAAAAAATCAGGTCTCTTTATCCTGATAAATATATTGAAGGCGCCGCCGGCAGGATTATTACAATATGAGCGCAAGGCCGAGTAGCCGTGTAAGGAAAATATATGATTATTAATAAAGTTGAAGTCAGCGCAAAAGGTGAAAATTACAGCGGGATTATTTCTCTGACCCTTGTAAAAGAAGAGGATGGCTGGACATATAAAGTCGGAGGTATGACCGGCGATGATTTGCTTTTAACATGGAGGGCTAAAACACCGGAAAAGGCTTCCAGTAAGCTTCGAGATATTTATAAGGATGAAATTTGGGATTTTAAGATCGTAGAATAAGTGTAGTTGGAGGTGGAAATGCCTCAGGACAAATTCCGCGAAAAGGTTAAGGAGCTTCTTTCTTTTGCCGATGTTAAAATCGGAGGAGGCCGTCCTTGGGATATTCAGGTTCACAATGATAAGCTGTATGCAAGGTTTTTAGCCGAGGGTTCGATGGGTGTGGGCGAATCCTATATGGATAGGTGGTGGGATTGTGACAGTCTTGACCAATTTTTTTATAAGGTTTTTATGGCCGAGCTGGATGCAAAGATTAAACCGCTTTCATATTTATTCGAAGCTGTGAAGGCTAAAATAGTCAACATGCAAAGACCCTCCCGCGCTTTTAGGATAGGACGGCACCACTATGATATGGGCAACGATCTGTACCGCTGCATGCTTGACAAGCGCATGATTTATAGTTGCGCTTACTGGAAAAAAGCTTCAAACCTTGACGAAGCCCAGGAGGCTAAGCTGGACCTGATTTGCCGCAAACTGGGTTTAAAACCCGGCATGCGGGTGCTGGATATCGGCTGCGGATGGAACGGAACCGCAAAGTTTGCTGCACAGCGCTACAAGGTCGAAGTTGTCGGCATAACGGTTTCCGATAACCAGTATAAGCTTGGGAAGGAGCTTTGCCGCGGTCTTCCGGTTGAAATCCGCATGCAGGACTATCGCAGCATTGATGGAGTCTTTGACCGCATCCTTTCAGTCGGCATGATCGAACATGTTGGTTGCAAAAATTACGCTGAATTTATGCGTGTAGTTAAAAGGTGCCTTAAGAAGGATGGACTCTTCCTGCTGCATACAATAGGCGGGAATTCTTCAGTTACAAGCACTGATCCATGGATTGATCGTTACATTTTTCCTAATTCAATGCTGCCGTCTGCAAAACAGCTATGCGATGCTTTTAATGGATTGTTTGTTCTTGAAGACTGGCATAGTTTTGGCGCTTACTATGATAAGACACTTATGTGCTGGTTTAAAAATTTCCATGATAATTGGGATGTTCTGAAAAAAAGTTATGATGAGCGGTTCTACAGAATGTGGAAATTTTATCTTTTGGCCTGTGCCGGATCCTTTCGTGCCCGACAAAACCAGGTATGGCAGATAGTTCTTTCTCCGGGAGGGGTTCCCAACGGGTATCAGGCCCAGCGCTAGGCTACGAATTCATCATTATTTATCCTCTTTATCTTTAATATAATAATAGTAATATTGTCGTCTCCTCCATATTTATTAGCCAGATCCACCAGCGTCTTGCAGGCCTTATCCGGCCTTTTTTTATTAACAACTGCAAGTATTTCTTCCGGAGAGACCTTATCGCTTAAGCCGTCGGAACTAATGACCAGGATATCATCTTTCAAACACTGAATTTCGCAGATATCGGGCTTTACCGTTTTTTCAATTCCTATGGCGCGGGTGAGTATGTGTTTGAACACGCTGCTCAGATACTTTGCTCCCTCCGGGTCGATAGCCGTCTGCTCGGCAAGAAGATTGTGGGTTACTGACAGCAGCTTTATGCTCTTGTCACGTATAAGATATATGGGGCTGTCGCCAACATTGGCGGCAATGATGGTATTGTCGGTGAAACAGACGGCCGATACGGTGGAGCCCATCCCCTGGCATGAGTTTTTATTGCACGAGGCGTGGAATACCACCTGGTTGGCCAGATGGATGCTGGAGAGGAGCCACGCCTTTGGCGTGGCCTCTCTGCCTTCCTCTTCCCCAAGCCGCTTCATGTCGTTTTGAATTGTTTTAACCACCAGCTTGCTTGCCACTTCGCCGGCCCGGTGACCTCCCATTCCGTCGGCTACCACATAAAGTCTCTGGTCATCATCCAGAAACAGGCAATCCTCATTATTTTTTCGTTTTCTGCCGATGTCTGTAATGCCTGCTGATTCGATGATAATCATAATTATTTTTATATCACAAAAAAATGTTTTACAGGAAGCTTTTTCCCAAACAATAATCCTGTATTGATTTTGTTTTAATAGTATTATACTTTAACCTCAATTAAGCAAAAAGCTCAATTGATAGTTGTCAGGGATTAGGATTAAGGGCATTGTTATGACGACTAAGTATCAGGAATTCGGCGAAAAAAGTGAATCTGTTGCCGTTGATTGCCTTAAAAAACAGGGATACAGGATAATTGAGATAAATTATCGCACTAAATTAGGAGAAATCGACATAATCGCAAAACAGGGGGAAACCCTTGTCTTTATAGAAGTAAAAGCCAGAAAATCCAGCCGGTTCGGTCGTCCTGAATTGGCGGTAACCCAAAAAAAACAGAGAAAAATTTCGATGGTAGCTTTATATTATCTCAAATCCACAAAACAAAGCAATGCAAAGGCCAGGTTTGACGTGGTAGCTATCAATTCAGCTAATTCAGTCAATTCAGTCAATTCAGCAAAAGAGAGGCCAAACATTAAGATAATCAAAAATGCCTTTGAACTCGCCTACAAATAATCCTGAACAGCCCGGTAAAAAAGGGGACCTTTATGTTATTGCCACTCCGATTGGTAACAGGGAGGATATCACTTTAAGAGCCCTCAATGTTCTGGGAAGAGTTGATCTTGTCGCTGCAGAGGATACAAGGCATACATTAAGACTTTTATCTCATTATAATATTAAAGGCCGTCTTATTTCTTATCATGAACATAATGAAAGGGAGCGCACGAAAAACCTGCTTGATAAACTTAACTCCGGGTTATCTGTCGCGCTTGTGTCGAATGCCGGGACGCCGACTGTGTCCGACCCCGGCTATCAATTGATAAAGACAGCCATAGAGAGGGATATAAGAGTTATTCCAATACCCGGCGTATCTGCAGCCGTTACCGCCATTAGCGTTTCGGGAATGCCGACCGATTCCTTTGTTTTTGTCGGATTTTTGGCTAAAAAAAAGGGAAAGCGGTTTGAGCAGTTGAGGAAACTGGCCTTTGAGCAAAGAACAATAATATTTTATGAATCTCCAAGGCGCATACAGACACTTTTAGAGGAAATAATATTGAATATAGGCGACAGAAAGGGTGTATTGTGCCGTGAGATGACCAAGATTCATGAGGAGTTTGTCAGAGGTAATTTATCCGATATTCTCAGAGCGTTGAAAAAACGTTCATCAATAAAGGGAGAATGCACACTTCTTGTGACCGGAGAAGAGGAAAATAAAGATGTTTCCATGGAAAAGGTAAGAAGGGAAATAAAAAAGAGGTTGGCATCGGCAAAAGGCAGCCTGTCCGACATTACAAAAGAGATAGCAAAGAAATATAATCTTCCTAAAAACAGAGTGTATGATGAGGCTTTGAAAATTAAAAAGGAAAACCAATATGCAAAGCCTTGATGCGATTTTTTCCCCGAAATCGGTGGCAGTTATAGGGGCGTCCACCAGGCCCGGAAAGGTTGGGCACGATATTTTTGCCAATATCTTGAGTGGAAATTATCAGGGGACACTTTATCCTGTTAATCCTAATGCCAAGTCGGTTTTAAATATAATGGCCTATCCATCTATCCTGGAAGTGCCGGGTGATGTGGATCTTGCAATAATAATTCTCCAGCCCAGGCTTGCCTTAAAGGCCGTTGAAGAGAGCGTGAAAAAGGGGGTAAAGGGAATTGTGATTGTATCTGCCGGCTTTCGGGAGGTGGGCGCCGAAGGCCTGGAGATAGAAAACAGGATAGCTGCTGCTTGCAAAAAGGCAGGGGTGCGTCTTGTGGGCCCAAACTGTCTCGGCGTGATCAATCCGCTTCCTTCGGTAAGTCTGAATGCGAGTTTTGCAGCGCGTATGCCTGCAAGCGGCAATATTTCCTTTATTTCCCAGAGTGGTGCGTTGTGTACGGCTGTTCTGGATTTTGCCGCCGACAGGGATTTTGGTTTTTCAAAGTTCATTTCCATAGGCAACAAGGCTGATGTGGATGAGCTTGATCTCCTGCGCTATCTGCATGAAGACATGGATACAAGGGTTATTTTAATGTATCTCGAAGAGCTTCGAAGAGGCCCGGAATTTATTGAGATTGTAAAAGAGATTACCTCCGGAAACAGGCCTACCCCTATACTTGCCATAAAGTCGGGAAGAACAAGCGCGGGAGCCCGGGCAGCAGCGTCTCATACAGGGGCTCTGTCCGGATCCGAGGCGGTGTATGATGCGATCTTCCAGCAGACAGGGATGATTCGTGTTGATTCAATTGATGAGCTTTTTGATTTTGCAACCGCTTTTGCCTATAAAAGTGCAACAGCTTTGGGAAAACTCACGAGGAAGATTCCGCACGGCAACCGGGTCGCCATTGTTACAAATGCGGGAGGGCCGGGGATTATTGCTACCGATATTACTATGTCGTCCGGGCTCAGGCTTGCAAAATTCCGTCAGGAAACGATTGATGCCCTTGCAAGCCATCTCCCCTTTACCGCAAACCTTCATAATCCAGTGGATATCATCGGAGATGCCGCACAGGATCGTTATGAAAACGCTTTAAGCGTTGTAATAAATGACGATGGAGTAGATGGAGCCGTTGTAATTCTGACGCCTCAGTCGATGACGAATGTTCTTGGAACAGCGGAAGCCGTTATCAGAATTGCCAGGCGCACTCACAAGCCTATTCTCTGCTGCTTTATGGGGGTTGTTGATGTTTCCGCCGGAGTAAAATATCTTCAGGAGTATGGTTATCCGGTTTATAAGTTTCCTGAAAATGCGGCAAAGGCTTTCGGGGCTCTTTATAGATATTTTAAGTGGTTGAACCGGCAGCATTTTGCGCAATATGAATTAAAGCACGATAAAGAGCGCGCCGCCGATATTATTAAAAATTGTCTTGAATCGGGAAAAACCCGTCTGGGTGAACTGGATGGAATTGAACTGCTTAAATGTTACGGCTTTAATGTATTGCCGACACAGCTTGCGGAAAGTGAGGATGAAGCGGCAGAGATTGCCGAAACTATTGCCTTCCCTGTAGCAATGAAAATTGTCTCTCCGCAGATTCTGCACAAAACCGATGCCGGCGGAGTCATGTTGAGGCTTGAGAGCCGGGATGAGGTAAAAAAGGCTTTTAATAAGATCGTTGAAAAAGCTAAACAGTATGATCCCAACGCGGAAATAAAGGGCTTGCTGATTCAAAAAATGGCTATGCCGGGCGAAGAGGTCATATTAGGCATGAGTCGTAAACCGGTGTTCGGTCCTTTGCTGATGTTTGGTCTTGGCGGAATATTTGTTGAAGTTTTCCAAGACGTTGCATTTCGTATTGCCCCTATCGGCAGAAACGAATCCCGCAGGATGATCCGCAGCATCAGGGGATATAAACTATTGCAGGGCTTCAGAGGAAGGCCTGTGGCCGATATAGAAATTCTTGAAAAATCAATGGTAAGCCTTTCAGATATGTCAATTAACCACCCGGAAATCAATGAGATGGATATAAACCCGCTTCTGGTTCATGAGAAAGGAAAAGGGGCTACCGTGGCTGACTGCAGAATTATTCTTAAAAAAGCCGAATGATTCGGGGAAATAGGTATATTGATTTGGCTTCTATTTATCCGGTTATACTTGCGGTTCCCGATGACAAGAGAAACCTTTCCGGTAAAAACAGGACATTATATCTCAGCAGGCATGCAAGGGATGCCCTTGAAATATCCGCCCGGAAGAGCCGCATTCATTTGAGTGATCTTTTAAAGGATGAAAACGGCGTTCCGCAGCCCTGCGGAGACAATTACTGGTCCCTTTCGCATAAACCCGCATATGTTGCGGCAGTAGTGGCTCCTGAAAGAATCGGCATTGATATAGAAGAAATACGGAGATGCTCGGAGTCTCTTTTCAGGAAAATAGCTGATCACAGAGAATGGGGACTCGCTGATACAGATAAATTTAAGCTGTTCTTTCGCTACTGGACCGCCAAAGAGGCTGTGCTTAAGGCTGTCGGGACAGGCCTGAAAGATCTTTCAAAATGCAAAATTGCGCACCTTATTGATGAAAATAATCTTGCCATAGACTATATGAATAAAAGGTGGCTGGTTGAGCATCTCTTTTTCAACGGTCATATTACATCGGTAAATAAAGGTTTATATGATATTAAGTGGTCGGTTGTCAGGAGGCAGGGATTAGAGGATTAAGGATTAGAGGAATATTGATATATGCATGTAACATTTTATGGCGCAGTCCGGGAAGTCACTGGATCGATGCATCTTATTGCAACCGAGACCGACAGGATACTGCTGGATTGTGGAATGTTTCAGGGACGACGGAAGGAGACCGAACAAAAGAACAGGGTGCTTTCTTTTGACCCGCAGATTATCACAAACATAGTGCTTTCGCATGCCCACATAGACCATTCCGGCCGCATTCCTTTGTTGACGAAAAACGGATTTAACGGAAATATCATCTGCACGCGAGCCACAGCCGATGTCTGTGAATATCTGCTGGATGATTCCGCTTATATTCAGGAGTCGGATGCAAATTATCTTAATTATAAAGCTGTCCGTTCATATTTATACCAGTTGTTGACATCTGCCGACAAGGGGAAAAAGTCAGGTCGTGACGGTGAAAAGATAAGAAAAATTTTAAAGGGCCAACGTAATACTCTTAACACGGAAAAAATTAACGAATATATTGAAAAATACCATATAGAAGGTGTCCGGCCGCTATATACTGTTTTTGAGGCACAACAATCATTTAAATATTTTAACGGTTATCCATATCGTCAACCAATAACAATCGGGCAGCATACGACCTGTACCTTTTATGATGCCGGTCACATTCTTGGATCGGCCTTTTCCATTATCAAAACCATTGAAAACGGCCGATCATATACTGTTTGTTATACCGGTGATATAGGCAGATTTGATACGCCGATAGTAAAAAATCCGACCCTGAACTTTCAAGAGGAGGACAGGGACATAGATTTGCTGATCATGGAGAGCACATACGGCAATCGTTTACATGAACCGGTGAAGGATTTAAAGCAACAATTGAAACATGTGCTCATCGATACTTTCAACAGAGGCGGTTCTGTTTTAATACCATGTTTTGCATACGGACGCACACAGGAGATTGTGTATTTTCTTCACGAACTCTATGATGAGGGAGAAGTGCCGCGGAGGCCGATTTATGTCGACAGCCCCCTTGCAACTAAATTAACAGGGGTTTACGGCGAACATCCCGAAGTTTATGACAGTAAAACCAATGAAGTCTTTTTAAAGAACGGCAAAAACCCTTTTATATTTGACAAGATCCGTTTTGTGGAATCGGTTGATGAGTCGATGGAGCTCATGCGGGATGAAAAGCAGCATATTGTTATCGCCGCTTCCGGGATGTGTGAGGCGGGCCGCATTTTGCATCATCTGCGTTATAAGATACATAATGAAAAAAATACCGTTCTTATTGTCGGTTATATGGCAAAAAACACCCTTGGCCGTCGCATACAGGAAAACGGCGAATCATACGAGAGGTCGGGCAGAAAGGAGCCGTCTCCGCAGCTTAGATTCCTCAATAAAATTTATCCGCTTAAAGCCCATGTTACAAGGCTTGGCGGGTTCAGCGCTCATGCCGACAAAAATGAAATGCTTCGATTTGTCAGGGAGTCAAATTTACGCATAAAGAAGATCGTGGTAGTCCATGGAGAAGAAGACCAGTCGATTTCATTTGCCAACCAGCTCAAAAATGAAGGTTTTTCGGTAGTTGTGCCCAGGGTTGGAGAAATGGTGCGGATAAAATAAGGATCATAAGGATTCAAGGGTTTGAGCGACACGAAATGAGTAAAAGATGAACGTCCAACATCGAACATCCAACGTCGAATAATGATGTCGCTGCGCTCCGTTTTTTTATATAAAATTGACAGAATTCCTTAACTTTAGGCACTTTAGTTCACCTAACATTTTAATATTATGCAAAGTAAAAATTTAAACAAGCAATCAGGTCAAAAAAGGCAGATGTCCGGCAAGATAAGTTCGCTGGGGATATGCCTGGGGGCATCTACAGTATCACTTGTCTGGATGGAACTTGAGCAGGGCAAGGATGGGGAAAACAAAATAAAGCCCCGTGTGCTTAAATATTTACTTCATTCACACGAGGGAAATCCAAAGCAAACATTGCTTTCAGCTCTCAAGTCGCTGGATATGAATTCATACGACAGGATTGCCGTGACAGGAAGGAGATTTCGCAACTTTGTAAACCTGTCATCCATATCTGAACCGGAAACCGTGGAATACGCATACCGTTTTGTCAAACCCGCTGATATTGCATGTCCGGCAGTTGTTTCCGCAGGCGGGGAGACCTTCATGATATATATTTTGGACGGTCAGGGGCAGATATCCAATGTTTTGACCGGCAACAAGTGCGCATCCGGAACCGGTGAATTCTTTCTTCAGCAACTGCGCAGGATGAAGGTAACGCTGGAAGAGGCGGCCCAGTGGGCAGTTACGGAAGAGCCGTATCAGCTTTCGGGGCGTTGTTCGGTCTTTTGCAAGTCTGACTGCACACATGCAACCAATAAAGGCATTCCCAAATCAAAGGTAACCGCCGGACTTTGCAAAATGATGGCGGAGAAAATACTTGAGCTGTTAAAAAAGGTCCAAAGGAAGAACATTATGATTGTCGGGGGCACTGCGCTCAACCGGATGATGATTGAGTACCTGCGCAAAGATATTACCGGCCTTATTGTTCCTGAGGAAGCCCCGTATTTCGAAGCTCTTGGAGCCTCTCTCTGGGCTTTGGAAAATGAGACCGCTGCATTCCCTGGAATGTCGGATTTATTAAGGACAGAGGCTACATCATTTGACACACTTATGCCCCTTATGGATTTTAAAGAAATGGTTGAATTCAAAACTGTTGCGATGGGGGATGTCCGGCAGGGGAATGAATGCATACTGGGGCTTGATGTCGGTTCAACAACAACAAAGGCGGTTCTTTTGCGGATCGAAGACGATGCAATTCTTGCGTCCATTTATCTGCGTACCGACGGTGATCCTGTTGGAGCTTCCCGTAAGTGTTATGGTTCTATTCTTGAACAGATAAGTGAAAAGATAAATCCTGACAAGATAAGTATAACGGGGCTTGGTGTTACCGGCTCCGGCCGCCAGATAGCCGGCCTCCATGCTCTTACAAAAGGGGTTATCAACGAGATAATTGCCCACGCGACTGCGGCGGTATATTTCGATTCCAGCGTGGACACAATATTTGAGATAGGTGGACAGGATGCAAAATATACCTATATCACAAATGCCGTGCCATCCGATTATGCGATGAATGAAGCCTGTTCTGCCGGCACAGGTTCTTTTCTGGAAGAGTCGGCATACGAGACCCTTGGAGTGAAAATGGAGGATATTGCCGACATTGCATTTAAGGGCAAAACTCCCCCAAATTTTAATGACCAGTGCGCTGCATTTATTGCATCCGACATTAAGAATGCCATTCACGAAGGTGTGAAGCACGAGGATATTATCGCGGGTCTGGTGTATTCTATTTGTATGAACTATTCAAACAGGGTCAAGGGCAATAAGCCGGTGGGAGAGAAGGTCTTTATGCAGGGAGGTGTCTGCTATAACAGGGCGGTTCCCTTTGCCATGGCTGCGCTTGTGGGCAAGCCGATAGTCGTTCCTCCTGAGCCGGGGCTTATGGGCGCTTTTGGTGTTGCGCTTGAGGTCAAGAAAAGGATTGAAACAGGTTTGATGGAAAAGAAAATCTTTGACCTAAATGCTCTGCTTAACCGTGAGGTGCAATACGGAAAATCGTTTATATGCAAAGGCGGAAAGGAAAAATGTGACCGTCGCTGCAATATAGCTTTAATCAAGCTGGAAGGAAAGAAATATCCGTTTGGCGGAGCCTGCAACAGATATTATAATTTGCGGAACAAGGTGAAATACGATGTGGAAAATCTGGACCTTGTTCGTGTCCGGCAGCAATTAATTTTTGATAAGTATGGAGGCAAACTACCGGAGGGTGGCGGAAAAAAGCCCAGGGGGAGAATCGGAATAAACAGGAGTTTCCTGGTTAATACTTTTTATCCACTTTATTCCACGTTTTTCACCGAATTAGGGTTTGAGCCGGTTGTGCCTGATTTTCCTTCTAAAAAAGGAATGGATCAGAAAGAGGCGGCCTTTTGCTATCCTGCAGAACTGACCCATGGTTTTTTCCATTCCCTTATTTATATGGAAAATCCTCCGGAGTTTATATTCCTGCCCCACTTTAAGGCTGTTCCGGCCCAAAACGGTTACGCAAGCTCGCAGGTTTGTCCTTTTGTTCAGGGTGAAACCTTTTTTTTAAGGAGCGCATTCAGGAAAAAACTGGATGAACTGAGAGTCAGAGGGATAAAAGTATTAACCCCGCTGCTTGACCTGACAGAAGGGCTGGAGACCGCAGGAAAGCCTCTTGTCGAAACCGCTGTAAAAATGGGGATTGGAAAAAAAGAGGCTAAAAAGGCTTTTCAGAAGGCCATGAAAAAACAGATGGAATGCATGACCGAGATGAAAAAAATCGGCGATAAAGCCCTTGAAGATCTGGAAAAAAATCCGGATAAAACAGCGGTGGTGATATTTGCCCGGCCTTACAACGGATTTGTTAAAGAAGCGCATATGGGAATTCCAAACAAGCTTGCATCAAGGGGCATTCTGGTAATGCCGTTTGATTTTCTTACATTTGATGATGAGAAAACAAAGCGCCATATGTACTGGGGAATGGGCCAGACCATATTGAAGGCGGCAAGAGTTGTTAAGAGGCATCCTCAACTGTTTGGAACTTATATTACAAACTTTTCCTGCGGGCCGGATTCATTTATAGTCGGATATTTCAGGAGCATTATGGGTCAAAAACCATCGCTGACCCTCGAGCTGGACAGTCACACGGCAGATGCCGGCCTTGAGACCAGGGTTGAGGCGTTTCTTGATATTGTCGCAGCTTACAGGCAACTTCTGGCAGAGAAGGTGATCGTCCAGAAGAAACGGGCTTTTGTTCCTGCCCGTCTGGAAATGGGAAATGGAAGGGTTAACCTGGTGACATCTTCCGGCGAAACACTGCCGGTCACCGACCCACGTGTGACCCTTATGTTTCCGTCTATGGGCAAAATTTCCTCTGAATCTCTGGCAGCGGTATTTCGCGGTTTTGGGTTCAATGCAATTGCCCATCCACCGTCTGACGAGGCGGTATTGAAGCTTGGACGTGCAAACAGTTCCTGCAAGGAGTGTTTGCCGCTGATACTCACAACAGGGACATTGCTTAACTATATTTACAATATAAAAAAGGAAAATGAGGCTCTTATTTACTTTATGCCCACCGGATCAGGCCCTTGCCGGTTCGGCCAGTATTATGTATTCATGGAAGACCTTGTAAAAAGGCTTGAACTGCCGGATGTAGCCCTTTTTTCGCTTACATCAGAGAATTCTTACGCTGGTTTGGGGAAAGATTTCCAGTTAAGAGCATGGTGCGCTGTTGTAATATCCGATGTTATGGAAGATATACGGTCGATGCTATTGGCCAATGCAACAGATACCGAAGATGGGATGAGGATATTTCATGAGGAATGGAATCTGATATTGGAAGAGATAGAAAGAGGTGACTTTTCTGAGCTGGAAAAACAGATGGTTCGTACTTCCGAACGTTTTAGACGGATTCCAATGAAACTTCCACCAAAAGAGGTGCCAATAATCTGCCTTATAGGTGAAATATTTGTTCGTAGAGATTCAATATCGCGCCAGTATTTGACAGGACGTCTGGCAAAAAGCGGATTTGCCACTGTCTGTTCCCCTGTTGCTGAATGGATATTATATTCCGACTACATCGTGGACAAAGGGCTTACTGAACATAAGATGTCAACAATGGAGAAGCTGGCATTTGGAATCAAAAAGAAATATATGGCTAAGTACGAAAAGCTTATTAAATCCATTTTATCCCGGTCACGGCTTGTTCACGCAGAACCTCTTGACGTTGAAGAAATAATAAAAAATGCTGAGCCTTATATATCTTCAAACCTGACGGGTGAAGCTGTTCTCACAGTAGGAGGCACTATAACCGAGGTAGCCACTCATGCATGCGGCGCAATCGCCATAGGACCCTTCGGCTGCATGCCGAACCGCCTGTCAGAGGCTATCTTAAACACGATGATGAATCGTGAAGGGAAACTGGCAACCGACCCGACAAATAAGCGGCTACGAAAAATCCTGGCAAATATTGAAGACCTGCCTTTCCTTGCAATTGAAAGTGATGGTTCCCCTTTCCCGCAACTGATAAATGCAAAGCTGGAGACCTTCTGCCTGCGAGCAGAGCGTTTGCACAAAAGAATGCTTGATGCGTGATCTTTTGGCATCGATCATCGAAGTTATTTTACAGCCACCCCAATCTTGCCAGAATGAGGCGAAATGCTTCATCAAAATATTCATATGTAGCATACTTGTTTCCTATGGAGTCAACATAACACATATAGTTGTAGAATCTGAAAAAACCAATGAGACGCTTGCCCGGTCTATTTACCTCCATAACTACACGAAAGGTGTTTCCACGGTTTTTGTCATCGGCCCAGCCTCCCGATCCTATTGCCCTGTAAACACTATTAATCTCATCGTCACTGGTACCGGGGGGCGCCTTATCGATGTATTGTTGAAGTGATCTTTGCCACTTACTTTTTGTAACCCCCGGACCAAGCCGATCACGCCTCAAGGACTGCCTGCTTAATTCGATTAACACGATTCCGATATAACTGTTAGGTTTAGCTTCCTCGCCTGGTAAGGCGTATTGTTTTGAATAGCCGTACCCTTTATTACCCTCGGCACCTTCCTGAGATTTTGATATTTCGAGATCCAGAAGCTGTTCCGGAAACATATTGGCTACATCAACTGTCTGTTGTGCATAGCCGGTGGATGTTATTAGACAAAAAACACCAAGAATAACAGCGGGGAAAAATATAGGACGGTTTTTAATACAGGAATTCCGTATTGTCTTAAAGAAAAATGTTTTACAGTAATTTAAAATAAACATCGCTCTCCTCCTCCTTAATGCTTGCACTTCAGACAACGCAGTGCTGTTTTGTTTTACTTCACAATACTGAGCGGGAAATCCTGTCCCTGGGAAAAGCTATTGGGATACTGAGCTGTTCCCCGGTATTTTTCGGTCAACTCAGGTACCTTATCATTTATATACGCCTCAAGTTCCTTAACGGTAATTTTTCTGTCAGGAGGTGATCCGCCGTCAGCTTCACCTTCCAACCCTTTAAGCAAAGCATAAGTAAACACACCATGACCTAACGCTTTGAACTCGGTTGCAAACTGTTCTGTTCCCGTTGCAGCCATCACGACAACCCCCGCACTCCTTGCAAGTTGCAGTATGGCTTTTTCTTCCGCCGCACCCCGCAATGCAAATGATTCTATAGCCCCACCAGACTGACAGGCGTCCAGAATTATTAATTGCTTCTGCGCTTTTATCTTTGTGCACAATTCTTTCATTCTTTTTGCTGATATTCCCTTTGATTTCAGAATGTCATCATGGCCATAAAGCCTTGTTACATCGTACGGCGCAATATAAAAGTCCGGCGGTGTATTTCTGTCTCCTTCACTCATTACCCCGTGTCCCGCATAGTAGAGAAGAAATCCGTCATCGGGTCCGGCTTTTGCCATAATCTGCTTGAAAGCTGCTTCTATCGAATTGCGTGTTGCCTGATTGTCGAAAAGCAACTGTTTATAAATATGTTTGAAAATGCCCCTGCCCCTTTGCTCAACGGCGTTGACAAATGCTTCGGCATCGGACTTGCCATAATTGAGTTTGTATCTTGGGTTCTTATACTCATTTATGCCGACGGCAAGGATATATAAATCGGCTGACGCATGCACCGCCTTTGAATGGATTTCTATGATGGCCGGGTTGGATTCCGTTCTGTCTCTGTTAAGGGCAATGGCCCGGAATTCGTTTGTTCCCGGGAGGAGTATTACGTTATATCTTTTTGTTATTCCGTGACCTTTCTTAGGAGTGATAGCCACACCGCGCTGTTCTTCGGAAATAAGCTTGAGATTCTGATAGAGCCGAATTTCATCAATACCACCTCCCGTGTCGATAGCTTGAACGGTTATTATAATATTCCTTCTGGCAAATATTGCCCCGTGTTTTGGGTTTATTATTTTTACTTCGGGAGGTGTAGAAGTTAATTTCCTGATGTCGGATGCTACTTTAACCCGCTTGCCGCTCATTACCTTTCCCACGATTTCCGGATTATAAAATTTCTCAAAGAAATTATCGATGGTATAACTCTTCAGACCAATTGTAACATTAATATGCTCTGCACCATTTTTCGAAGCCACAAAATAGCCATCACGGGTGATCGTTGCCCAGTCTCCATTTTTAAATCCAACCATCATGGCAATTTCCGTGCCTGTATTAACATTCCACATCCTTATAGTGCCGTCCCAACTCCCGGAGAGCGCATACCTGCCGTCCGGGCTGAAGGCTACGGAAAAGATATAATAAGTATGCCCCTTAAAGGTCCTTATCTCGTTGCCCGTCGAGATATCCCAGAGCTTTAACGTATAATCTCCGCTCCCGGAGAGTGCATACCTGCCGTCCGGGCTGAAAGCTACCGAGTTTACTACCCAGGAATGCCCCTTGAAAGTTCTGATCTCCCTACCGGTGGCTATATCCCAGAGTTTGAGGGTATAGTCGTCGCTACCAGAAAGGGCATATCTGCCGTCCGGGGATATTGCTACGGAATGAATGCCCCTCGTATGTCCTGTAAAATTTCTAATCCGTTTTCCCGTTCTCATATCCAGGAGCCACAGTGTAGCCTTCCATCCTCCACCGCCGAGCAAGGCACGTTTTCCATCGGGTGAAAAAACAACAGACCTTATCGGGCCTATATTCTTTTTGGTTGCCTTTGTTTTTCCCGTCTGTGTATCCCATAGCTTCAGAGTATTGTCCCGACTCACCGACAGCACATACCTGCCGTCCGGACTGAAGGCTATAGACCCGACAAAATCCGAATGACCCCTGAAGGTTCTGACCTCCTTGCCGGTTGAGACCTTCCAGAGCTTCAGTGTATCGTTTTTACTCTCCGACAGGACATAGCGGCCATCCGGGCTGAAAGCTACGGATCCGATACGTGAATGACTCTTAAAGCTCCTTACCACTTTGCCGGTGGATCTATTCCACAATCGCATAACACCATTTCCACTTCCCGACAGTATGTATTTCCCTTCAGGACTGACAGCTATAGAATTTATCAAATCAGAATGACCCTTAAAGCTCCTCACCACTCTGCCGGTTGAGACCTCCCAGAGTTTTAGATCGGCTGATGTTTCACCTCCGCCTCCTGATAGCACATACCTGCCGTCAGGGCTCAAGGCTATGGAATTACAGCTATTTACGCGTTCCTTAAAAACTCTGGTCTCCCGGCCGGTAGCAATATTCCAGAGTTTCAGGGTACTATCTCCGCTTACCGACAGGGCATAATTACCATCGGGGGTGATGGCCACGGAATTGATATAGGATGCCGGGTGCGCCCGGAGGAAATTGTCCGGCACCTTTGAACACTTGAATGACCTTATCTCCCTGCCGGTTGATATATCCCAGAACTTCAGGGTATTATCCCGGCTCCCTGACAAGGCGTATTTGCCGTCTGGGGTAAAGATTACAGAACTAATGTATTTTTGTCCCCTAAATGTCTTTACCCTCCTGCCTGTTGAAACCTTCCAAAGTATCAAAGAGTTGTCTTTGCTTCCCGACAGCGCATATCTGCCGTCAGGACTGAAAGCTACGGAGACGACATAATCTGTGTGTCCCCTGAAAGTTTTTACCATTTTCCCCGTCGAAACGTCCCAGAGTTTAAGTGTATTATCTTTGCTTCCCGACAGTACATATCTGCCGTCAGGACTGAAAGCTACGGAGACGACATAATCCGTATGTCCTCTGAAAGTTTTCATCTCCCTGCCTGTTGAAACCTTCCAGAGCTTGAGGGATTTGTCACCGCTCCCTGAAAGTGCATATCTGCCGTCAGGACTGAAGGCTACGGAGTTAACGTAATTCGTATGTCCCCTGAAGGTTTTCACCTCCCTGCCCGTTGAAACCTCCCATAACTTCATTGTATTATCAACACTGCCCGAAAGAGCATACTTGCCGTCAGGACTGAAGGCTACGGCAAGTGCAGAATTCGAATGCCCGAGCTGTACAAATACTTCTGGCTTTTCGGTCGCATAAACAATACCTCCCAGTATAAGGCTGCCTGACAATAAGATGATCAAAACACAGGCAAATACTTTAAAAATTCCTATGGAAAGATTTAATCGCTTCATAACGCTTCCGGTAAAGAGTGGTGGGTGTGTTTTCTAAAGAATTTTTATTTCATCCAAACCCGGCGTAAGCCTCTTTCCCCCTTCAGGGGTTACCTGAAAGGTATTTTCTATACCCACAAGCCCCACCCCTTCAATCTCTTTTTCAGGGATGATATGGATAGTATCTTTTTTCATTAAAATAGGATATAATAATTTAAAATCGGTTGCAAGCACAAGATGAAAAGGAATTGTGGTGATTTTACCAAAAATGAAAATACTACTTATATATCCTTATTGCCTTGAAGACAGGCTTCATGCAGAAGAGGTTAGTTTTGTGCCGATCGGTCTTTACTATATCGGTGCTTTGTTAGAGGAGAATAATTATGATGTTGAAATACTGAACTGGCATAATATTAATGAAACACCTCAAAGAATTAAAGAGACCTTAATTATAAAGAAGCCGAAAGTTATCGGTTTTTCCATAGTGCATGCAAACCGTTGGGGCGCCATAGAAATTGCCCGGATTGCGAAACAGCTTAATCCACATGTAAAAATTGTTTTTGGAGGGGTCGGCGCCACCTTTTTATGGAAGCACCTTTTAACGCATTTTAAAGAGGTTGATTTTGCCGTAATAGGGGAAGGTGAGTATACCTTTTTAAGCCTGATTAAATGCTTTCAAAAGTATCGTCCTGGTAAGATTAGATATAAAAATATAAAAAACATTAAGGGAATCGCTTTCAGAAAAGGCGGCAAGGCGGTTAAGACCAAGCCCGCTGATAAAATTCAGGACCTCGACAAATTGCCGATTCCTGCAAAATATTTTAAATATCAACATGTTGCCTTGACCCGGGGATGCCCCGGAAACTGCACCTTTTGCGGGTCGCCCAAGCTTTGGGGACATAAGGTCAGGTTCCATTCCGCCGACTATTTTATCAAACAGATAGAGCTGCTTTATGAAAAGGGGGTTACCTTTTTTTATTTTTCAGATGATACATTTACGTTTAAAAAAGATCTGGTGATAAAGGTTTGTAAAAAGATCATTGAAAGAGACCTTAAAATAGTCTGGGTGGCAATTTCTCGAGTTAATTATATAAGCGAAGAGATTTTAGACTGGATGAGAAAGGCTGGCTGTATTCAGATCAGTTATGGGGTGGAAAGCGGTTCTGAGAAGATAAGAAACCTCCTGAATAAAAATATTAAGACCGATCAAATCAAAAGAGCCTTTGCGCTGACAACAAAGTACGGCATACTGGCACGGGCCTATTTTATTTATGGCTGTCCTGGAGAAAACTGGGATACGATTCAGGAGACCATTGATTTGATTCATGAGATCAAACCGCTTGGCGCTATTTTTTACATACTTGATATATTCCCAGGAACAGCCCTTTATTCGGATTTTAAAAAGAGAGCCAGGCAAACAGACAATGTCTGGTTAAAGCGGGTAGAAGATATTATGTACTTTGAAACCGATCCAGCTCTATCCAGTGAATTGATACTGGCCTTTGGGAAGAAACTCAGAACCGACTTCCACGAAAATCTTTCCGGTTTTGCCGATGAAGTTGAACTGATAGATGATAAGGAATTGTACAAAATGCATTCGGATTTTTGTTCAAGACTGGCAATGACCTTTGATTATGGCGATTATTCCGGGATTGAAGCTGTAAAAGATAAAGAAGGGGTTGCTGAAAGACTGTATCAAAAATCCCTGGGTTATTATCCTGATCATCGGGCATATTTAGGATTGGGCATCATTAAGCAAAAAAGAGGGTTGTACGCGGAATCCATTAGCGCCCTTTCAGACGGTATTGAGAGATTTCCGGACAGTGAGCAGCTTCATATCTGTCTGGGAATAAGTTATATGAATATAGGAAAGTATAACAAAGCAATTTCATGTTTTCAAAAGTTTAAAGATTCAGACAAGGCACGTTATTATATCGAAAGCTGTTATAAATTCTTAGCCACAGACACACATGGACGAATATAGACTGTAACCGTTCACGGTTGTCGGTTCACGGTTTTTTTAATGAACCATGCAACAATTGAAGTCTTTTGGCTAAAATCACAAATCCCCCTCTGGGGATAACCAAATCCTGGTCCTCTGGGCCAGGATTTTTTACTCAATCATCTGCGATCCTTTAAATACAGCGCCGCCCACAAGCGCAATAAAAGCGCTAATAAGAAACAGGGCAAACGAGCCCATGCTTTCGTACAAACAGCCGCTGATTAAAAATCCTACCGTCATGCCTAATCCGTAAGTTACGGCATTATTTGCGGCCTGTCCCAGGGTTTTGGCTTCATTCGGAGTCAGCGAATCTATGTAGAGTATACTTGCAACATGAAATGATCCGTAAGTTACAGCATGAAGAGTCTGTGAAAGCAGGATTATTGCCGGAGATGTTGCAAAAAAAAGTATCAGCCATCTTAAAGTTGCCACAATAAATGAAAACACTATAACATTTTCCATTGAGTAGCGTTTGAATATTATGTCTGATTTTATCATTACAATGATTTCCGCAAATGATGCCAGAGCCCAGGCAATTCCGATAAATGTGCTGCTATACCCCATAGTTGCAAGGTGAATGGAAAAAAAGGTATAGTAGGCTCCGTGGCTTGCCAGCATTAAAAAAGCGCAAAAAAGAAAGACAAAAACCCGTCTATTTAGCAGAACCTTTGCACTGGAAGTATAAGACTGCTTTTTCAAAGTTACGGTATACGGGATTTTCGTGGAAATAAAGGCCTGGAACAGGGACCCTGCGAAAATAAGTATAATAATTATTTTTATGGAATACAGATCGATTACTTTGCCTAAAATTATGACAACCGTTATAAAGGCTATTGAGCCCCAGACTCTTAATGAGCCGTAGCTTTTTTTTTCTTTGCCTAATACATCGATTGTAAATGCTTCAAGGAAGGAGATAATGGGAGCATAAAAAATGCCATAAAAGATGGTGATGATAAGCATCGGCCAAAAGTCGGCAGTCAATATAAAAAATGCCCAGATTGCCGTACTGATAAAATTACATAATATATATATCGGTTTCCTGATGTGAAAGCGATCCGCTATGGCTCCCCAGAACAAAGGGAATAAGATAATAGCCATTGTTCTCAAGGCGGACAGAACACCTATTTGAAAGCCGCTAAAACCGATATGAAAACAGTATAGATTAAAATAGGGCAAAAAAATGCCCATTACGCCAAAGTATATAAAGTACTGTGAACCAATAACGAATTTATGTGAAGCTTTGCGCCTGTTAGCCATATTTGATCAATAAGGTATTTATAGGTAAAAGGCAATTATAATCAAAGTGTTTAACGCTAATCTCTTCTTTACAAATTCTTTTTGTGATGATATTTTTTTGTAACATTTTTATGCAATAAAATTTGTCACATGGGTTTTATTTTTTATGACGGTATAAAATCAGGAGCAAAAAATGGATTATATTAAAATAAAATTTACCAAGGAATCCGATCAGTTAAGCTCAGACACAGGAAGAGGTATTGAGGACATGTTTCGATCAATGAGCCCGTTTTTCGCTCTTCCCGAAGGCGTGTGGAAACCTCAGATGGATATATATGAAACAGATGAAGAGATAATTATTCTGGCTGAGATTGCAGGTGTAGACAAAGAGAATCTGAGTGTGGAAATCAACACCAGGGCAGCCAAAATTTATGGCGAACGCACTGAAATGCCCAGGCTTAAAAATTCAACATACAGATTGGCAGAGATCCAGTATGGCAGATTTGAGCGCATATTGTTTCTTCCGGCGCCTATTGATGCTGATAAAGTAATTGCAACATATTTTAATGGTTTGCTTCAGATCAGGCTTGCGAAATTGCCGCCTGATAGAACGCACAGGATACCGATCGTAGATGGATAGCCGTTTTATATTATTTATCATTTTTTGGAGGCACCTATGACCGAGCAGCTACCGCATGACGTGTCCGGAACTAAAACTATTCCGGAAATTCTTCCTGTTTTGCCTTTAATTGATACAGTGCTTTTTCCTAAAATGGTTGTGCCTATTATAGCCATGCAAAAGGAATCGGTGCAACTGGTGGATGAAGCAATGTCTAAAGATCGTATCATAGGGCTTATTATTGCCAGAGAAATGAAAATCAAACCCAGTTATACACCTGACGATCTATATTCGGTTGGGATAAGCGCTTTTATACTTAAAATGGCAAAGTCCGAAGATAATACGACTCAATTACTTGTCCAGGGTTTAAGCAGGTTCAGGGTAAAGGATTTTATAAAAGCAAAGCCCTATCTTCAGGCACGAGTGGAGTATATTAAGGATAAAGAAGAGAAAGACAAGGAAATTGATGCACTGACGGCAAATATTATTAGTCTGTTTGCCAAGGTGGTTGAACTTTCTCCCGGCTTGCCGCAGGAAATCGGGGCAATGGCGAAGTCGATACAGGAACCCGGCACATTGGCAGATATGGTTGCTTCGCTTATTAATGCGACACTTAAAGAAAAACAAAAGGTTTTAGAGCTTTTTGATGTTAAAAAACGATTAAAAGAGGTTACAAGGCTTTTAAATTACCAGGTAGAGGTTTTAGAACTTGGGAACAAGATACAGTCCCAGGTGAAGGGGGGCATGGATAAGCAGCAGAGGGAGTATTATCTGCACCAGCAACTTAAGGCTATCAGGGAAGAATTAGGTGAAAAGGATGAGACCGCTGTTGAAATTGAAGAATACAAGGCAAAAATAAAGGAGAAAAAGCTTCCCGAAGAGGCCCGCAAAGAGGCGCAGCGGGAAATCAACCGCCTGTCCCGCATGCACCCGTCTTCTGCCGAATATACTGTAGCGTCAACCTATCTCGACTGGTTGACTGTTCTTCCCTGGTATGAAAGCACCACGGACAACCTTGATATAAAAAAGGCAAGAAGGATATTAGATAAAGACCATTTCGGACTCAAGAAACCAAAAAAGCGTATTATAGAATATCTTGCCGTTCGCAAGTTAAAGCCTGAATCAAAGGGGCCGATACTGTGCTTTGCCGGTCCTCCCGGAACCGGCAAGACATCCCTGGGCATGTCAATAGCAAGGGCTTTGGGACGAAAATTTATCCGAATTTCATTGGGCGGTGTCAGGGACGAGGCTGAGATCAGGGGGCATCGGCGAACTTATGTCGGCGCGCTTCCCGGCCGGATAATTCAGGGGATAAGACGCGCTGAATCAAACAATCCTGTTTTTATGTTAGATGAAATAGACAAGCTTGGGAGCGATTTTCGAGGGGACCCGTCATCAGCCCTGCTGGAGGTTCTTGATCCAGAGCAGAATTTCTCTTTTACCGATCACTATCTTGATGTGTCGTTTGATCTGTCAAAGGTAATGTTCATTACTACCGCAAATATTCTTGATACCATACCACCTGCATTAAGAGACAGGATGGAGGTGCTGGAGCTTTTAGGTTATACACAGGACGAAAAGATTAGAATCGCGACACGGTATCTCATACCGCGCCAGCGTGAAGCCCATGGCCTTAAATCCTCTCAGATATCATTTTCAAGAGGGACATTGCAGAAGATAATTTCAGGCTATACACGGGAGGCCGGCCTGAGAAATCTGGAGCGTGAAATCGCAACCATTTGCAGAGGGGTTGCGACCAGGATAGCTGAAGGCGAGGCAGAATCTGCAAAAATAACGGGTAAGGATATTGGAGATTATATCGGTCCTGTTCGATTTGCTTCGGAAGTCAGCGCAAGAACTTTAACACCCGGTTTAGCCATGGGGCTTGCCTGGACACAAGCGGGCGGCGAACTCTTGTTTGTTGAAGCCACTGCAATGAAAGGCAAAAAACATCTGACCTTAACCGGACAGTTAGGCGATGTGATGAAGGAGTCTGCGACAACGGCTCTTAGTTTCATACGTACAAATGCTGTTTCCCTTGGGATTGCCGAAGATTTTTTTGAAACTCAGGATATACATATTCATATACCGGCAGGAGCTATCCCCAAAGATGGTCCTTCAGCGGGTGTTACCATGCTTACCGCCCTGGCTTCACTTCTTACCCATAAAAAGATTCAAAAGGATCTTGCCATGACCGGTGAAATAACCTTGAGAGGTCAGGTACTGCCGGTTGGAGGCATAAAGGAAAAGGTTCTTGCAGCCCATCGAGCAGGTATAAAAACAATTATTATGCCAAGCTGGAATAAGAAGGATTTGGAGGACATACCTGAAAAGGTTAAACGTGAAATCCATTTTCACTTTGTTGATAAAATGATGGATGTTTTGAAAATTGCGCTCGAGAAATAAAAAAGTAAAAAACTATCACGAAAGCACGAAAAATTGAAAGCACGAAAAATAATAAAAAAAAAGCATAGCCTTTATATTTTTTTAAGTTTTCTTGCCGTATGCGGCCTTTTGTTTTTTGCTTTTGGTTGTTCGAAGCCAAAGCCTCCTCCAGGTGTTGCCGGATATCCAAGACCATATAAGGTTTTGGGTAAGTGGTACCAGCCCATTCCTCATTCTCAAGGTTTCAGCCAGCGCGGAAAGGCATCCTGGTATGGCAGGAAGTTCCATGGAAGGAAGACAGCAAACGGAGAGACATATAATATGTATGCAATGACGGCAGCCCATAAAACCCTGCCGCTTGGCACATATGTCAGGGTGAAAAATCTTAAAAACAACAGGGAGATCGATGTAAGGATCAATGATCGCGGGCCGTTTGTCCGTGGCAGAATAATCGATCTTTCCTATACCGGGGCAAAAAAGCTTGGTGTTGTCGGGCCCGGAACCGCTTTGGTTCAAATAACAGCGCTTGGAACCCCTGTTCGATCAACGGCAAAAAAGGATTCCAGTCGATCCTATGTTCCAACAGACTACTATAAAGGGGACTTTACCGTTCAAATAGGGGCATTTGCTGATCGCAATAATGCTGAGAGATTAAAGCAAAAACTTGATTTAACATACAAGAATGCGCATATAACAATATATAACAACGGGGATGAAACATTCTACCGTGTGCGTGTCGGCAGGTGCTCAACCCTGGAACAGGCGATTGAATACGAAAATAAACTTATTGAAAACGGATTTGAAGGGGCTTTTGCAATTGCAGAGTAGTCGCCAAAAGCAGCAAAGAGTTGTTTTTCTTGACAGAGACGGTGTTATAAACAAAGATTTGCCGGATTACATAAAGAGCTGGGAGGAATTTGAGTTTCTTCCCGGAAGTATTGAAGCGATAAGGCTTTTAAATTCAAAGGGATTTGCCACGATAATTATTACAAACCAGTCTGCAATAAATCGCAATATGATATCAAAGCAGGGACTTGAGCATATTCATGCCTTGATGAAAAAAGCGATTAAATCAGGGGGCGGCGAGATAAAGGACATTTTTTTTTGCCCCCATACTCCTGAAGAAGGATGCGATTGCCGCAAACCCGAACCCGGATTGATATACCAGGCGCAAAAAAAATACCAAATCGATCTTCCAGCTTCAATAATGGTGGGCGACAATGCAAAGGATATTGAGTGCGCGCGCAGGGCAGGTTGCGGGTTGAGTGTTCTGGTAAAGAGCGAAAACTTTTCAAATGCTGAAAGGTTCCTGTCAGAAAGGAAAATCTTTCCCGATTATGTAGCTCTCGATCTTTATGATGCTGTGAGCTGGATAACCAACCACTTTAGTCACCTCTTATGATAACTCTCGAAGGACATCTTGAAAGAATTACCTACTATAACGAAGAAAACCATTATACTGTTGCGCGATTAAAGACAGGCAAAGATCAAACTCCTGTAACCGTTATAGGATTCATGCCGGCTGTCAGTCCCGGCGAAACTCTTAAAATAAAAGGCAGATGGGAGACCCACCCAAAATATGGTCAGCAATTAAAGGTCGACTCATTTGAAGTCATCCTTCCTGCAAGCGTTGACGGAATAAAAAAGTATCTTGAATCCGGTTTTATTAAGGGAATAGGGCCAAAAATTGTTGCGGCCCTGATTAGTCATTATAAAAATAGAACCCTTGAGATAATTGAAAAGAATCCTGAAAAGCTTGCCGATGTTAAAGGAATAGGAAAGGTAAAGGCCGCGCATATAAGCAATTCCTGGAGAGAGCATCATGCAATAAGAGATATTATGCGGTTTCTTCAGGGAAACGGGATCACAACTTCATACAGCGCAAAAATATTCAAAGAGTATGGAAAGGATGCCGTTAACATCATCCAGAATGATCCTTACCGCATAGCCTGTGATATCTCTGGAATCGGCTTTTATATTGCCGACAGGATAGCGCAGAACCTGGGCGTTCCAAAGGATAAGCCGGAAAGGATTAAAGCATGCATTATTCACATCATAGAACAATTTGTAGCGCAAGGGCATACTTTTGCCTATGAAGAGCAGATTCTTAAACGCTGCGAGAATCTTTTTAAGATCGAGCGAAGTAAAACTAAAGATGCCATGCTTGCTCTTGTCGATGCAGGGGAACTGGTTATAGAAAAAACTGCGGACGTTGAGACCTACGCTGTTTATCTAAAAAGTCTGCATGAGGCGGAAACAGGTATTGCCAACAGGATAAAGGCTGTTTTGTCTGTTCCAATTCCCCCTTTGTGTATAGACCCACAGCAGATTACGCAGGAAGTATTAAGAAAACTTGCCATCAAACTTTCTTCTGAGCAGCTGAATGTTTTGCAGGAGTGCCTTTCTCACAGGGTTATCGTAATAACCGGAGGCCCTGGAACAGGCAAAACAACACTTATCAGATCTATTAACGCGGTCTTTGAACTTCTTGGAAAGCGAATCATCCTTGCTGCCCCGACCGGAAGGGCGGCCAGACGTCTTTCAGAGGTTACGCGCAGGGAGGCAAACACCGTTCATAAAATTTTGGGATATAATTTCAAGGATGATTTTTTTGATAAAAATCAGGACAATCCGCTTGATGCAGATGCGATAATCATTGATGAAGCCTCGATGGTGGATGTATATTTAATGTTTTATCTGCTTAGAGCAATTTCCATGCACTGTGTATTAATACTGGTCGGAGATACTTTTCAGCTTCCATCGGTTGGCCCGGGAAATGTTCTTGCCGATATTATCAATTCAAAAAAAATAAAAACTTTTGAGTTAAAGAAGATCTTCAGGCAGGCTCAGGAGAGCCCCATTGTTATGAATGCCCACAGAGTCCGTGCAGGGAAGATGCCTAACCTCAAAAAGGATTATATGCCTGAAAACCTGTCTGAGTTTTACTTCATTGAGCAAAACAATCCGGACAGGGCTGTTGAAACAATAGTTGAGCTATGCAGCAAAAGAATTCCAAAGGTTTTCAATTTTGATTCTGTAAATGATATTCAGGTGTTGACCCCGATGCACAAAGGAGCGGTGGGGACCGCCAACCTGAACCAGGCGCTTCAAAAGGCTTTAAACTCCGGCTCTGCCGGGTCTGCGCGCAAAGACGGTCGTTTTAATATAGAAGACAAAGTCATGCATTTAAAAAACAATTATCAAAAAGAGGTTTTTAACGGTGATATCGGAACAATTACCTCCATTGATACGGCAAACAGCCGGCTTTCCGTGGATTACTACGGCAGAAAAGTCGCCTATGATTTTGCGGAAACAGAGGAGCTTTCACTGGCATATGCCATAACCGTGCACAAGTCACAGGGGTCTGAGTATCCTGCGGTGGTTGTGCCGATAATGACCCAGCATTTTGCTTTGCTCCAGAGGAATCTGCTTTATACGGCAATAACAAGAGGCAAAAAGCTGGTAATACTTGTAGGTTCAAAAAAAGCAATAAATATTGCACTGAAAAACGACAGCCCCAGAAAGCGTTTTTCAAGCCTTGCAAACAGGCTAATGAAGGGGTCAGGAATCAGTTGGCGGAAGTGCATGGGAATCGAACCCACCCGGGACGGTTCTAGCGCCCCACACCGGATTTGAAGTCCGGGAGCCCCACCAGTGAGCTGCGCACTTCCGTATTGGCGGACATAGTAAAAGGACTTAAAGTTTTGCTATCATATTATCATAATATTTTTTGTCAATAATTTTGAATTAAAAAATCGGACATTTTCACCACAGAGTATTGTTTCGTGTTTTGCGGCGTACGCCTTGAAAAGAGACGTGATTAATTTACTTTATGTTCTTAGGTCTATTAATATGGAAAAAATGATAAACAAAGATAGGCTGGCGGAAACATTCAGGCTCCTTGTCGGCATTGACAGTGTCTCAAAAGAAGAAGCCGCTGTTTGCTGCGAAATCAGAAAAATTCTAAAATCTATGGGAGCTAAGACGGTTGTTGACGAAGCCGGAGACAGGGCAGGGAGCAACACAGGCAATCTTATTGCCAAATTTGACGGAAACCGGCTCAATGAAAGCTTGCAAATAGAGCCGCTTCTTTTTAATGCCCACATGGATACGGTTGAACCGGGCAGAGGTATAAATGCGGTATTAAGAGACGGAAATTTTACAAGCAGCGGTTCAACAATACTTGGAGCAGACGATAAAAGCGCAATTGCCGTTCTTTTAGAGACCATGAGAACTCTCCGGGAAAATGATCTGCCGTATTGTCCTATAGAGATTGTGTTTACTATCTGTGAAGAGATTGGTCTTTTAGGCGCAAAGAATCTTGATTACAGTCTTATCACTGCAAAATACGGTTATGCTCTGGATGCAACAGACACAGAAGGAATTGTAATACGGGCTCCTGCCTCAAACAGGCTAAAGTTTAAAATACACGGCAAAGATGCCCATGCCGGAGCAAATCCTGAAGAAGGGATAAATGCAATCGCCATTGCAAGCAGAGCAATTGCCGGCCTTAATATCGGCCGGATCGATAGCGAAACAACATGCAACATAGGCATAATAGAAGGGGGTATTGCTGTTAACATAGTGCCGAATCTTGTAACTGTTAAGGGGGAAGTCAGAAGTCATAATACGGAAAAACTCGATAAAATTACAAATGAAATAGTATCATCCTTTAAGAATGTGGTTGAAAATTACACAAATTCGTCGGAAGACAATCTTCCGGACCTTGAGGTTTTTGTGGATAAGGAATTTCTCAGCGCAAATATTGCCGCAGATCATCCTGTTGTGCTTTTAGCCCAAAAAGCCGCGATAAATTTAGGGACAAAGATGGTTGCCAAGGCAACCGGAGGGGGGTCGGATGCCAACATATTTTTTGAGAAAGGAATTATAACAGGGGTATTGGGCACAGGAATGCATGATATGCATACTATTCGGGAATCAATACGGATTGAGGATATGGTCAAGACGGCCGAGCTTTTGCTTGAGATTATTAAGCTTCATTCGTCAGGGGCAGGGATTACCCCTTAATCCTTTAAAAAGGAGAATTGCATTAGATGATAGCATATTTTGACTGTTTTTCCGGTATAAGCGGCGACATGACCTTAGGGGCTTTTATTGATCTTGGAGTGCCTGTAAAATGGCTGAAAGACACCCTTCGCTCTATTCCCTTAACAGGTTTTGATATAACTGTTTCATCTGTTTCTCGACATGGAATAACAGCCAAAAGCGTTCATATCCATACAGAGGATAATGCGCAGTCAAGGAATTATACAAAGATAAGGTCTTTAATTGAAAAAAGTCCTTTATTGGTCATGGTTAAAGAAAAAAGTCTTAAAATCTTTGAAAGGCTTGCAAATGCTGAATCAAAAATACACGGATGCCCTGCGGAAAAGGTTCATTTTCATGAAGTCGGCGGCATTGATGCCATAGCAGATATTGTCGGAGTGGCTTTTTGTATTGAGCATCTCGGCATTAAGAAGATAATTGCTTCAAGCCTGCCTCTTGGAACAGGCTTTGTATCATGTGGGCACGGCACGCTGCCTGTGCCTTCTCCTGCTACGCTTGAAATTCTAAAAGGGATTCCGGTGTTTGGCTCAGGAGTTGACTGTGAACTTGTAACCCCCACCGGAGCCGCAATTATAGCCACGCTTGCCGAATCTTATGGGCCGATGCCTGATATGGTGATTGAAAAAACAGGCTATGGCGCCGGTAAGCAGGACATTAAATCAAAGCCGAATCTTTTGCGGATCATTACCGGAACAGCTCAAAATCATCAAACCTATTGTCAAAAAGAGACAGTAGTTATGATAGAAACCTGTATTGACGATATGAACCCTGAAATCTTCGGGTTTGTCATGGATCGTTTGTTTGAAGATGGAGCTCTCGATGTTTACTGGATCCCGGTTTTTATGAAGAAAAACAGGCCCGGAACAATGATGCAGGTTCTGTGCCGGAAAAACCAGGAGGAGGTAATAATAAATCGTATTTTATCTGAAACCACCTCATCAGGCCTAAGATATTATGATGTTAAAAGGTCAATACTTGCTCGTGAAGAGATAATTATTAAAACCGGATACGGGCTGATTAAGGTTAAACGTATTACAGATCCTGCCGGCGGCGTACGGATCGTTCCCGAGTATGAGGTCTGCAAAAAGATAGCCCTTGAAAAAAATATTCCGATAAGAGTTGTGTACGATACACTAACAAAAGAGGGATCACAACAATCCCTTGACAAAAAACATGCCTAAATATAGAAATTGGCCATGAATTTGCGGGAAAAATCGGTCATGTTTCTTGCGACCGGCTGTTTTATCGGGAACATTCCTTTTGCTCCAGGTACCTTTGGAACCATCCTGGGGCTTCCGCTTTGTTTTTTTTTAGCCGGAACCAATTTTTCGGTTGCTGTCTTTCTGACAGTGATATTTATTGTTTTTGCCATATTCATAGCTCATCATGCTGAAAAAATATTAAAAAAAACTGATTCCGGGCGTATTGTTATTGATGAAATTGCAGGACTTATGGTAGCATTATTTGATTTGCCTTTTAATGCCGTCTATGTGTTGACCGGATTTGTGATATTCAGATTTTTTGATATCCTGAAACCTTTTCCGATACGTTTGATTGAAAGAAAATTATCAGGCGGGACAGCAATTGTTATGGATGATGTGGCGGCAGGTATTTGCAGTAATTTGGTATTAAGAATTATTTTATATTTATCGCAATAGCCCAGCCACAAGGACACGAAGGATGAATAGGATTGATAAATTGAGGAATTGCGAATTGAGGAATTTAGGAATTAAAAGTGACAACATCCTTCAATTCGGAATTCCTAAATCCCTGAATTCCCAAATTATGAATTTTAAGAGAATTGTATTATAATTTTGGTGTGTTAGTACCTTTGTGGCTGAACTAATATAAAAAAAGAAAGGTTATAAATTAAACTTGAAATCAAAAAATTCTTCAGAAATAGAAACCAGCGCAACAAAAAAGAGCGCTCTTCGGGAGAACATCGAAGCAATAATTGTTGCGGTATTAATAGCCTTATTTATACGCACTTTTGTTGTTCAGGCCTTTAAAATTCCATCAGGCTCCATGAAGCAGACCCTCTTGATCGGCGATCATATACTGGTAAATAAGTTTATTTACGGGGTTAAGGTCCCATTTTCAGATATTACGGTTATCCCGATTAAAAATCCAAAGCGCGGGGATATCATAGTTTTTAAATTTCCAGAGGATCCAAAAAAGGATTTTATAAAAAGGGTTGTCGGTGTTTCCGGAGACGTGGTTGAGGTACGTAATAAACAGGTATATATTAATAATATGCTTCTTAATCACGATCATGGTATTCACACAGATCCACACATAATTCCGGGAGTTTTTCAACCAAGGGATAATTTCGGGCCTGTTACTGTGCCTCCTGATTCCCTTTTTGTGATGGGGGACAATAGGGATCACAGCTATGACAGCAGGTTTTGGGGTTTTGTTGATTTAAAGGTTGTAAAAGGAAAAGCATTTATTATCTATTGGTCATGGGATAATGGAAGTTTTGGAGTCAGGTGGAACAGACTCGGACATTTATTGAAATGATTGAGGGATTTAGGAATTGAGGGATTAAGGGATTGAAATCAATAGAATACCTACAATTCCTTAATTCCTTAATTGCTATAATACAGGGGGATTATGCAGTTTGCAAAAAAAGATATTCTGGACATGGAATCGCTTTCTGTTGATGAAATTACCTTGATTCTTGATACTGCCAGACAAATGAAGGAAATTTCAAAAAGGTCTGTCAAAAAGGTTCCGACTTTGCGAGGAAAGACAATAGTGCTTTTTTTCTATGAACCCAGCACCCGCACTCGCACATCTTTTGATATTGCGGCAAAGCGGCTCAGCGCCGACAGTATCTCAATATCCGGAAGCAGCAGCAGTCTAATAAAGGGGGAAACCCTTGTAGATACAGCGCGGAACCTTGAAGCTATGAACCCTGATGTGATCGTTATGCGTCATTTTAGGGCAGGGGCTTCACATATGCTGGCAAAAATTGTCAGGACATCCATCATAAATGCAGGCGACGGCATGCATGCACATCCAACCCAGTCGCTGCTCGATCTTATGACTGTTAAAGAAAATAAGGGAAGGATTTCAGGACTGCGTATTGCGATAATCGGCGATATATCCCACAGCAGGGTAGCGAGATCGAATATAATCGGGTTTACAAAAATGGGCGCCGACGTCGTGCTGGCCGGCCCGCCAACCATGATCCCAAAAGGAATCGAAACCCTTGGAGTTTCCGTTACATATAATGTGAATGATGCTGTTTGTAATGCTGATATCATAATGATGCTCAGGATACAAAAGGAGCGGCAAAAAGGCATGTTGTTTTCTACTGAACGTGAGTATGCAAAGGTGTATGGGTTGACAATGGAAAGGATGAAAGGCGCTAAAAAGGATGTGCTGATCATGCATCCCGGGCCCATTAATCGTGGCGTTGAAATAGCGCCAGAGGTTGCGGACGGACCATACTCGATAATTATTGATCAGGTAACAAACGGTGTTGCCGTTCGTATGGCGCTTTTATATCTGACTGCAGGAGGTGCGCGCAATGTTGATGCTGATTAAGGGCGGAAGAGTAATTGATCCCGGCAATTTAGACGGCATCATGGATATTCTGATTGAAGACGGAAAGATAGTTGAAATAAAGAAACAGAGGTCAGAAGTCAGAAGTCAGAAGTCAGAAGTCAGAATAATTGATGCTTCAGGCAAAATAGTGACGCCCGGGCTGATGGATATGCATGTCCATTTTCGGGAACCGGGGCATGAATACAAAGAAACCATAAAAACAGGTTGCATGGCGGCGGCCTTTGGCGGTTTTACCGCAGTCTGTACAATGCCGAACACAAACCCTGTAAACGACAACAGCCAGGTTACGGAATATATATTAAAAAAAGCCGGCCTTGCGGAGACGGTTCGTGTTTACCCGGTTGCCGCAATAAGCCCTGGGCTTCAGGGCAAAGGCCTTTGCGAATATGGGGATTTAAAGGATGCTGGAGCTATCGCTGTTTCTGATGACGGCAACCCTGTAACGGACAGCCGGCTGATGCGCAGGGCTCTGGAGTATGCAAAAGGATTCGGTCTTCCGGTTATTTCCCACTGTGAGGTTCTTGATCTCGCTGCAAACGGGGTTATGAATGAAGGGGCGCTTGCGACACGGATGGGGCTCAGCGGAATACCAAATGCCGTTGAAAGCATTATGGTCATGCGGGATATAGCGCTTTGTGAATTAACAGAGGCTCCTCTTCATATTGCCCATGTGAGCACAATTGAATCTGTGCGCGCGATAAGGGATGCAAAAAACAGGGGTGTTTGTGTAACCGCTGAAACCGCACCGCACTATTTTACCCTGACAGAGGATGCTGTCGAAGGTTATAACACAAATGCAAAGATGAATCCTCCCCTGCGTTCCGACCGGGACAGGGAAGCGGTGCTTGAAGGGATGTCCGACGGAACCATTGACGTTATTGCCACAGATCATGCGCCCCATTCCTCCATTGAAAAAGGTGTTGAATTCGATATTGCGGCAAACGGCATAATAGGGTTAGAGACATCGGTTTCCCTGGGTTTAAAGCTGGTTGAAAAGGGCGTAATAACAATCATTGATCTTATTGCAAAGATGTCGACAAATCCTGCCCGTATTTTAGGACTTGATCCTGGCATAAAAAAAGGCAAGCCTGCCGATATAACCATTATCGACCCGGATATAACATATAAGGTGGATGCAGGCGGCTTTCAATCTTTGAGTCGCAACACCCCATTTGACGGCTGGAATATGAAGGGAAGGGCGGTTCTTACCATGGTAGGCGGGAAGGTTGTGTTTGCAAGATAATTCTCTAAAGAGAAGACTTCGATGGTTGATATTTTTCAGGGTTGTAATTGCAACCTTCCTGCTTGGCATTGCAACCTTCATACGGATTAAAGCAGCAGAATCATCACTGCAGACAGCGTTTGCGCCAGTATATTTCATTGTAGCATTAACCTATGTTTTTTCTTTTGCCTGCCTTTTCATTCCAAAAATCATCAAAAACATCAGGGTAAACATATACCTGCAAAGCCTTTTAGATCTTTCGCTGATAACAGGACTTGTATATGTAACAGGCGGAATTGAGAGCATCTATTCTGTCTTTTATCCTTTGGTCATCATCTATTCAGCCCTCTTTCTGGCCGGCAGAGGAGGGTTAATCTCAGCCTCAGCCAGCAGCATATTTTACGGGCTGCTGCTTGATCTGGAGTATTACGGTTTTATTCAACCGGCATCCCCATCAGGTTATGATTACGACTTCGATGCGGGTTACGTCTTTTCAAGAATTTTTATCCATATCGTATCTTTCTATATTATTGCATTGCTGACAAGTTTTGCCGCGAGACAGGAAAAGAAAACCAGGGACCTCCTGGCGGAAAAGGAAAGCGCTTTTGATCAGCTTGACCTGCTGCACAGAAGCATAATCGAGTCTGTAGATACAGGTATTTTAACAGTTGATCTCCATGGGGATATAAAATCCTTTAACACAGGGGCTGAAAAAATTACCGGTTTTTTGCGTTCCGAAGTTATAAATAAAAAGATTGATAATATTTTTTCTTCTTTATCAGGGATGATGAATGGAAAAAGCCCATGGAAACAGGAACGCAGATTTGAAATCACGGATTCAGGAAAGATACTGGGTTGTTCTGTTTCTCCCCTTGTTGACCGCAATAGAGAAAAAATAGGCAATATTCTGATCTTTCAGGATTTGACGGTTGTTAAAGAAATGGAACGTGAGATTGAAAAAAATAAAAGACTTGCATTTGTTGGTGGAATGGCCGCAGGTCTTGCCCATGAAATAAGAAACCCTCTTGCATCAATCAGCGGGCCGATTCAGATGTTGAGCAAAAATTTAAGGCTGGACGAAACAGACAGAAGGCTCATGCAGATCATTTTGAGGGGAAAGGATCGGCTTGAAGGCTTTGTTAAAGATTTTCTTCTTCTAGCGCGGCCCAAACAGTCTGAACGAAAAGATATTGACGTTAAAGCCATTATAGATGATGCCCTTAAGTCTCTTCGCTTTAGCACTGAATGGCATGAACATATTGAAGTAAACAAGAATTTATGCAATCAGACCAATATATATGGAAACAAGGCGGAGATAAGGCAGGTAATCTGGAACCTGATTTTAAATGCTGTTCAGGCTATGCCTGAGAAAGGCATACTGAAAATAGAAACCAGGCAGGTTTTTAATAATAAGAAAAAATATCTTGAGATACTGATAAGCGATACCGGCTGTGGAATCGAAGAAAAAAATCAAGACAAAGTGTTTGAACCTTTTTACACAACAAAGGAAAACGGCACAGGCCTTGGAATGGCAATTGTAAACAGGATTGTGGAAAGCCACATGGGTAAAGTCAGAATCAAAAGCAAATTAGGGAAAGGCACGGATTGTATAGTGTTGCTGCCGCAGGAGTAATGAATGGCGAAGATTCTTGTTGTTGATGATGATCCGAGTATGAGAGAATTCCTCGAGATCCTTCTTACAACGGAGGGATATGAGGTTACCTCTGCTTCCGGAGGCAAAGAGGCGCTGGGCCTCTGTAAAAAGCATAAATTTGACCTGGCAATTACTGATCTGAAGATGCCTAAAGTCGATGGAATCGATGTTTTGAAAACCATCAGGGAGATTTCACCTGAAACCATGGTCATATTAATCACAGCTTTTGCTTCCGGAGAGACAGCCATTGCCGCGATGAAAGAGGGGGCATACGACTATCTTGAGAAGAATTTTGATGTTGAGGACCTCAAGGCTGTGATAAAGGATGCGCTCAGCAAGAAGGGCGTTAAAGAGGAAGATGCGGTTTTTATGAAGGATGTTGAGGATGCTCTTTCCTTCGGGGATATGATTGGAAAAAGCAAGGGCATGTTAAAGGTCTATTCGCTTGTTAAAAAAGTGGCGGATACTACCGCCAACGTTCTAATTACCGGTGAGAGCGGCACAGGCAAAGAGCTGGTCGCCAGGGCAATCCATGAAAACAGTCCCAGGAAAGATAAATCATTTGTCGTTATAAATTGCGGCGGAATACCGGAAAACCTCCTTGAAAGTGAACTGTTCGGTTATATGAAGGGGGCATTCAGCGGAGCCCATGCGGATAAACCAGGTCTTTTCGAGGTCGCCCATATGGGAACGATTTTTCTTGACGAAATTGGCGAGTTACCGCCGTTCCTTCAGGTAAAACTCCTTCGGGTTGTTCAGGAAAAAACCTTCAGAAGGATAGGTGGCACAGAGGATGTCAAGGTGGATGTAAGGATCATATCCGCCACAAATCAGGATCTGGCGCAGAAAGTTAAAAATGGCGGTTTTAGAGAGGATCTCTATTACAGGCTTAACGTAATTCCTGTAGAGATTCCGCCTTTAAGAGAAAGAAATGAAGACATTCCCCTACTGACAAACTATTTTATAGAAAAGTATTCGAAAGAATTCGGAAAGGAAATCAAAAAGATATCTCCCTATGCTCTTATGCTTCTTATGAAGTATCGTTTTCCCGGGAATGTAAGGGAGCTGGAAAACATTATTGAAAGAAGTGTGGCCCTCGAGACCACGAATATAATCCTGCCGGAAAACCTTGTTATATCCGGAACCGGCGGATCGGATGAGGATACTGTGTTAAATGCAGTTATTTCTGAAGAAGGTATAAGTTTGAATGAGGAACTGGCCAGAATCGAGGGGCTTTTGATAAAAAAAGCTCTTCAAAAAACAAATGGTTCAAAGACAAAGGCCGCCAGACTTCTGAATATAAGTTTTGATTCACTGCGCTACAGGCTTGAAAAACTGGATATTTAGTAATAGTATAATTGTTTATGGTTTACAGTTATCGGTTTGCGGTTGAAAAAACTGTGAACCGACAACCGTGAACGGTTACTAAATAGTGGCTGAACGAAAACCCCACTTTTTGTCATTTCGACCAAAGGGAGAAATCTTAAATTTCAATATTAATAATATGATAAGATTTCTCGCTCCGCTCGAAATGACAGCTTTGGATAGTTTTCGTTCAGACACTAAATAATCTACTGAAAAGGAATTAAGATGAAGCAATTGACACCGGAAGATAAAAAAAAATTATTATCAAATGCTTTCTGGGATAAAAATGTTGATGAAAACCAATTATATGACTTCATAATTGGTAAGATTGAAACATTGCCATTCTTTGATAAAAAATTAATTTTTTGCAGACTGTTATCTACATACGATTGGTACACATTGATCAAACTTGTTCCAAAGAAATTATTGAGAGAAGCCTTAGCTGATGATGTCCTTGGCAGATTGTATCCAAAGGAATTAAAGGAAAAATATAAGTATGCCAGAGAAATATTATTTAAATAAACTATATCCATTTCAGGATGAAATTTTAAGGGAAATTCAGAGCCTGGATGTTGACTTTTATCTGTCTGGCGGGACTGCGTTAAGCAGGTGTTTCCTTGAACACAGATATTCTGATGATTTGGATTTATTCTTGAATGACCATCCAAATTTTAAACATCAATGTGAGATAGTCGTAGCTCATTTTAAAAAAACATCTTTTCAGTGTACTGTCTCAATAACCAGTGAATCTTTTTTGCGTATTTTTTTAAGCAAGAATCAACTTGTTCTAAAGATTGATTTTATAAATGATGTTCCTTTTCATTTTGGTGATCTGGGGAAATGTGATTTTTTTGGAAATGTCGATAACTGGAGAAATATTCTTTCCAATAAAATTTGCGCTTTAAGTCGGATGGAACCAAAAGACTATGCGGACATACTTTTTATTGCGGAAAAATATCCCTTTAGTTGGGAGGATATTATTGAAGAAGCAAAAAAGAAAGATTTATGGGTCGAACCGATTGAGGTCAGCAGAATAATAAAAGAGTTTCCGGTAGAACTCCTGACCCCGATAAAATGGGTAACTCAACCTGATCTGAAACAAGCACAAGGCTCTTTAGCGTTGATTGCTGAAGATATTCTTAAGGGAGACCAAAACTCCCTTATCCCCGAGGGGAAATAACAAGAAGAGAGGACAGAATATCGGCATGCCGGCTTTTCATGTTTTTTTCACCTCTTCGTGTCCCTGTTTAATTTTTCCTTATAATCCTGATCATCATGCCTGCCTCTGGAGGGTATATCCTGCCCCGTTAAATGCGGAGCTTATATTATTTAACTGGGGTCAAAAAAGGTGAAAACAACATGCCCTGGGTGAAAATCGCCGGTTTTATTGTTAGGATTGGAAGGATATAAGCCAAGCCGATTTAAAAAGCTATTGCGCATAACCCCTTGTAATTAAAAGTCCCGCAGCTATCTATTAAAAAAATAACGCGCGATAAAACAATATGGCATATTAATTGCTTTTTATTGCTATCAGGCAAACCAGATAATCCAAGATCTTTGGAAAATGCCTTCTTCCTGTCATTCCCGCGAAAGAGGGAATCTATAACTAATTGAGAATACTGGATTCCAGTTTGCACAGGAATGACAATTTAGACTATTTCTGGTAAAATTCAAAGATCTCACCTAACACTTAAAACAAAGGAGGTTTTAAAATGTTACAAAAACTAAGAGGCAACAATCAAAAAGGTTTTACACTCATCGAGCTCATGATCGTAATCGCGATTATCGGTATCCTGGCGGCCATCGCCATTCCAAACTTTCTGTCATACCGGACAAAGGGTGCGGATGCTGCTGCCAAGGCAGACGCAAAGAATTATAGTGCTTCGGCTTTGGCTGAGGTCGCGGATACCGGCGCTGCAACCACTTTTGGTTCCAGTAATCTACCCGTAGGTTTTGAGGCCAATAGTGACGTAACAATGGCAGGTACAGACTTAATAATTGGCGCAGCCGGCGCAATAACATCTGGTCAGACATTTGTACATGATAGTGGAGAACACACCTATACGATTAACTCTAATGGCGGTGTTGACGAAACTTAAATAGTTGCCATCCTGAAATGACATCTTTTGCTCAAATACTGCGTTTACCGCAGGTGTAGCATTGCTATGCCTGCGGTAAAAAGTTTTGTGATGCAAAAATTTTAACTATGCGTCAATTTATCGATATTAAGCGTCATCATAAAATTCTCACCATCTATCTTCTTTTAATTTTAATAATCCTCGTTGCTTACTGGCAGGTTAAAAATTTTGATTTTGTTAACTTTGATGATTCAGTATATGTTACTGCAAACCCTAAGGTTCAGTCCGGCTTAACAATTGACGGTATTACCTGGGCTTTCACGACCTTTCGTGCTGGAAACTGGCACCCCCTGACATGGTTGTCCCACATGCTGGATTGCCAGTTTTATGGCTTGAATCCCATGGGGCATCACTGGACCAGCCTGCAGATACATATAGCAAATACCCTCCTACTGTTTTTCATTCTTCAATATATGACCGGAGCGCTCTGGCGAAGCGCTTTTGTGGCCGCGCTTTTTGCCTTGCACCCTCTTCATGTTGAATCTGTGGCATGGGTTTCGGAGCGCAAAGATGTTTTAAGCGCTTTTTTTGGAATGCTGACGATTTTAGCTTATATCAGGTATGTAAAAAAAAGAAATTTTTTCAGATATTTCCTGGTATTTATATTGTTGTCATTGGGGCTTATGGCAAAACCTATGCTGGTTACATTGCCGTTTGTTTTACTTTTGTTAGATTTCTGGCCGCTTGAGCGCTTAAAATATTCCTCCTACCACCAATCATCCGGTTTTCAATCATTAAATTTGCCCCGCCTTATTTGGGAAAAAGCTCCTCTTTTTATTCCTGTAGCAATCTCATCAGTTTTGACCATATTAGCCCAAAAAGAGGTCGGAGCTTTATATACTTTTGAGGCGTTGCCTGTTAAAGTTCGAATCGCCAATGCTTTTGTTTCCTATGCAAACTACATAATCAAAACAATATGGCCTCAAAACCTTGCGGTTTTTTATCCCCATCCACTTGGGATATCGTCTCTATGGTATGTCTTTTTGGCGGCTTTTGCTATCGCAGGAATATCCTTTTTTTCAATACGTTCCTTCAAACAACATCCATACGTGGCAATTGGATGGTTCTGGTATCTTGGAACACTTGTTCCGGTAATAGGCTTGATACAGGTGGGCGCTCAGAGTATGGCGGACCGATATACATATATTCCCTTAACAGGGCTTTTTATCATCATCGCGTGGGGGATTCCAGATATTCTGAAAAAATGGCATTTTAACAAGATTATCATTGCTGTATTTGCCATAATACTAATTTTCGCTTTTTCAACGCGAAGTTATTTTCAGATAAGGCACTGGGAAAACAGCGCTGCTGTTTTTGAAAATGCTATTAAAATAACAAATTACAACTGGCTGGCTTGCAATAATTTGGGATTAGCTCTAATGTGTAATGGTAAGGCAGAAGAGGCTGTTTTTTATTTTAAGAAAGCCTTGCGAATCAGGCCTAATTACCTAAAATTATATGATAATCTTGGAGTAGCCCTGTTTCAGCTTGGAAAGCTTGAAGAGGCTTTATCTTATTATTCAAAGGCGCTTGAAATCGACCCAAAGCATGCTGGAATTCACAAACATACTGCAATGATCTTGGCAACCCAGGGTAAGCTTGAAAAAGCGTTGCAGCATTACACAAAAGCGCTTTTGATAGATCCCGAACTTGCTGACGCACATTATGAGCTTGCAAATGTGCTGGTAAATCAGGAAAAGCTTGAAAAAGCCAAGTTTCAATATAAAGAAGCTATAAAAAAGGATCCCAAACATAGCAATGCTCATTATAATTTAGGTTGTATATTATTAAAACAGAAAGAATATAAAGAGGCTTTAGCTAATTTTGCGCAAGTTATTAAGATTAATCCTGATTATAAACAGGCCTATAATTATATAGGAATTATTTTAGTGCAAAAGGGAAAATTTAAAAAAGCCAAGAAATTTTTTTCAAAAGCTCTTCAAATCGACCCTGATTATTCTGAGGCTCTAAAAAATCTTAAAATATTAAATCAAATGAAAGAATAAACCCATCCTAATTTAAATTATGAATCATTCCAATGCTAACCGCTTCCAAGATTTCTTTGAAGAAAGCAAATATACTCTTCTGAACCGCAATAGCGAGCGCATTCCCCGTAGCTTGTCGGAGCAAAGCGGAGATCCCGTTCCAGCGGGGCTGCGGGGAATGCGAGCGAATCTAAAAATGGCTAACTTCCTTACGGTCGAAGATTCCCTGTAGCTTGCTACAGGGTTCTTCAATAACTACCTATATAATTGTCGCCTCCGGAAAATGGCTGTGGAAAAAAGCCTGCAGCACGAAAACATAAAATTGATATTAGAGGTGGGCCAATCGATTTTATATGTTGCCTGTATGGCTGGACGCAAAGATTATACCCCGCTCTTTGTCGGCGGTCTTATTGATTAAGGCGGAAAAGAAGTAGAATTTCAGTAATGGTTCTGCCATTTTTGTTGCCGAGATTTTTTATGTGTGGTATTTAAACAAAAAATCATACAATCACTTGTTCGGCAGGAGAGAAAATGACAAGAATAGAGGAAAATTATCAGCGTATCACAGATGACAGACGTTCATTCGATATCCGCTTCTGGCAATCTCAAGGCGATCGTGCCATCTTTGAGGCAGTATCTGATATGCTACATGACTATTTCTTAATGCGAGGTAAAGATGCTAACGAGTTCCGACTTCAGAGAACTGCTGAATCTTTTCGAAAAGCATGATATTCGTTATCTTGTTGTGGGTGGCTATGCGGTAATGAAGTACAGCGAGCCACGGTTTACGAAAGATTTGGACGTGTGGATAGCAACCGATCCTGAGAATGCAAATTCGGTGTATGTCGCATTAAAGGAATTTGGTGCACCACTGGCAAACCTTACCGCAAATGACTTTACTCAGAAGGATTACTTCTATCAGATGGGAAGGCCACCCTTGCGGGTTGATATTATGATGTCTATCCCAGGAGTCAAATTTGAAGTGGCATGGAAGAATCGAAAGATGGTCGAACTGGATGGCCTTAAGATACCGTTCATTTCGAGACCTGACCTGATTCTGGCAAAAAAAGCGAGCGGAAGGCCGCAAGACAAAATCGATATTGAGAAGCTCATAGAAGCCGAACAATTGGATTCACTTGACGAAGAATAGCATGCCGCTTCGCTCTGCGCCATTCTTCGCGAGTGATCCAGGGTGGAAGTACGGGACATTCAATTTATAAGTTTATATCAGGAACTGACTTAAAGTCCATCAGTAAATAAACACCCCTTCAATCACGTTTTCATTCTTGAGAAAGTGGCATTGAGTTGTGCGGGTAAAAGTCCGCTTTGTTGTATATATTCTTTACGTTTCTTCTGATTTCTGCCATAATTTTTCAGTCTCATGAGCATACTTCCTTTATTTTTTCCGAGCCCTTACCGAGGTATTAACTGGCCTTAGACCATTTCAGGGGTGCGAAACTTAAGATATGTCCCTTGGTTATGAGTTTTTCCATTTACTCTATTACGCGATAAATCAATTTATGCCTTGACTATAATACAAATATTGCATATAAATACCTTGACTTTGTTGCAAATTCTGTTTCATTTTCAGGGGGTGAAATTTGTTTTACAGGAAGATAATTGACGAACTTAAACAATGGGCAGAAAAAAAAGATAGAAAACCGTTGATCCTCAGGGGTGCGAGACAGGTTGGGAAGACGACTGCCATAGATATTTTTTCAAAGGAATTTGACCGGTATATATACCTTAACCTGGAAAAAAAGGAAGATGCGGAAATATTTAATAACGACCTTCCCCTAAAAGACCTCATTCAGGCTATTTACCTGTCAAAAAATATTTCTCCTTCAGAAGGCAAGACATTACTGTTTATTGACGAGATACAGAACTCACCTCAAGCAGTGAAAATGATGCGATATTTTTATGAATCTGCCGGAGACATCCATGTTGCGGCAGCGGGGTCATTACTCGAAATAGTAATCGGCAGGGAGCAGATCAGCTTCCCTGTTGGGCGCGTTCAATATATGTTCATGTATCCTTTGACATTTGAAGAATTCCTTGCCGCAATCAAAGCCGAACAGGCGCTGAGCCTTTACAACACAGTTCCATGCCCGGAATTTGCCTTTACTCAAATCCTGCGTCATTTTCATAGATACTGTCTTATTGGAGGAATGCCCGAAATTATTAAAAATTACACGGAGGAAGAAAATATATCTTCCTTAACCCCCATCTATCAGGGACTTTTGACTTCCTATCTGGATGATGTAAGCAAGTACGCCCGAAATGCGACAATGAACCAGGTAATAAGGCATGCGATTGAGACAGCGCCGTTTGAAGCTGGAAAGAGGATAAAATTCCAGGGCTTTGGCAGATCAAATTACAGATCGCGGGAAATGGGAGAGGCGCTAAGAACTCTTGAACGCGCAATGCTTATTTATCTTCTCTATCCGTCGACTTCTACGGATCCTCCAATAGTTCCCGATCTGAGAAAATCACCGAGGCTTCAGTTTCTTGACACCGGATTAATCAACTATTTCGTCGATCTCCAAAGCTATTTTTATAAAACCGGTGATCTCCATTCATTTTATCATGGTTTCCTTGCGGAGCATATCGTAGGGCAGGAATTGCTGGCAATAGACATTAAAAAGCCGGGAAAGACGTCATTCTGGATCAGAGAAAAAAAACAGTCGAATGCGGAAGTAGATTTTATAATTCCATATAAAGAATATATCATTCCCGTAGAAGTAAAATCCGGGAAGACAGGGGCACTGCGTTCATTACACCAGTTCATAGACAGATCAAACCATCCATATGCAATAAGGCTTTATGCCGGGCCGCTGGAAAAAACCCGGGCACAAACACTCGAGGGAAAACCATATACCCTCCTTAGTCTCCCATACTTTCTTGCCGGAAAGATATATGATTACATCGAGTGGTTAATAGAACAAAGCTGACCAGATCCTTGTACGAATGAAACGGAATCCGAAAGGTGTAAAATTCACTTCATTACTTCTTTTATAATAATTCATCGTTTAAGGTAGGAGTCTAATTATGAGTAGAATGAAATCGTTAATTAAAACCTCATTCCTTGGCGGCTTGACTGTAATACTGCCGGTTGCTATTCTGATTTTCGTTTTTAAGTGGATCTTTGGTGTAGTTGCACGTGTAATTCAACCGTTGACTGATCTTATACTGATAAAATCAAACCTTCGTGAGATAATGGCGGATTTGCTGGCAGTGGCTATTATCATAACAGTCTGTTTTATTGTCGGTGTTATTGTAAAGACGCAAATCGGTAGATTCATTCACACCAGTCTGGAAAATTCAATTCTTAAGTTTGCTCCGGGTTATTCTCTGATCAAAGAGACAGTAATGCAATTTCTTGGGCGCAAAAAACCCCCTTTTTCTTCTGTGGCCCTGGTTCAGGTCTTTGGAAACGAGACTATGTTGACAGCATTTGTAACTGATGAGCATTCAGACGGTAGCTATACTGTATTTGTTCCCACAGGACCTAATCCAACCTCAGGCAACATCTATCATCTTGAAAGTAGATTTGTTCATCAGGTGGATGTGCCGGTGGAAGATGCGATGAGATCGATCATTAGCTGCGGTGCAGGTTCTGCAATGCTTATCGATGCTTACAGGAAATAGGTTTTTTTATGTTAAAAAATAAAAAAATTATTGTTGTTATGCCGGCCTATAACGCGGCAAAAACCCTGCGTAAAACTTATGACGAGGTCATGAGCCAGGGTATTGTTGATCTGGTGATCCTGGTTGATGATGCAAGCGACGATGAAACTGCTGCTATTGCAAGGAGCCTGCCGAATACCAGGGTTTTTGTTCACAAAAAAAATCGTGGTTATGGCGCAAACCAGAAGACCTGCTATCAAATGGCCCTGGAAGAGGGCGGTGAAATTATTATCATGATTCATCCGGATTATCAGTATACTCCGAAGCTGATTCCGTCCATGGCTTCCATGATAGGTAATGGTCTGTATCACTGCGTGTTGGGCTCCAGGATCCTTGGTGGGTATGCTCTGAAAGGGGGGATGCCTGTCTGGAAATATATTGCGAACCGCTTTCTTACGCTTACAGGAAACATCATGCTTGGCGCCAAGCTTTCCGAATATCACACGGGGTACAGGGCTTTTTCGCGGGAACTGCTTAAGCGGTTGCCACTTGATGCTAATTCGGATGATTTTGTCTTTGATAACCAGATGCTGGCTCAGATCGTCTGGCTTGATTATACAATTGCAGAGGTCAGTTGTCCGACAAGCTATTTTGCCGAGGCTTCATCAATAAATCTGCGAAGAAGTATAAAATATGGTTTTGGATGCCTGAATACCGCCATGAAATTTCGGCTTGCAAAAATGAAGATCATCACCTCGAAACTATTTCCTGATACCGCTTAATCCTACAACGACACTTGTCATTTCGACCGAAGGGAGAAATCCTTAACTATATGTTTTTGTAGTAAGATTTCTCGTCGCTTCGCTTCTCGAAATGACATCTAAATGGTAAATGACGTTGTAGAGTTAACCACCTTATTGATTAAAAAAGAAATCTTCTTCCCCAAAGGCAGGTTCCAAGTCATCGAGCCAGCTGGCTTCTTTATCAAAACGGGCAAAGAATATTTGGTTTGTCCAATTCGGGTTGCGTCCCTGAATGAATTTCAAAGCAAATAGCTTTTCTCCGCCTATTTCCGTTATGCCATCGATCATTATCTTCCCCGGGGTTGCGGACATAGACGGGCCTCTAACAGTACGACACAGGCCGGATACCTTTTTATAAGCTTTGGTAAAAATCCTGTAGGTTCGCTCAAGAGGTATTTCAAAGTAATTTTTAGGTCCTGTATCTCGTTCCACAAACATATAATACGGTATTGCTCCAATTTTTACCTGAGTCTGCCACATTTTAGCCCAGATTGCATGATCATCATTTACATGACGGACAAGCGGCGCCTGGCAGCGGACAACGGCGCCTGTGCTTAGAATGCGCTTTATAGCGGCCTGCGCTACAGTGGTTTCAATTTCACGGTAATGACTGAAATGCGACATAATCGACAGGTGGAGTCCGCTGGCGACAACCTGTTCAAACAAACGCATAAGATCATCGGCATCATTATCCGTCAAAAAGCGATAAGGCCAGTAAGCAGGAACCTTTGTGCCGATTCTAATTGACCTAAGATTGCCGGGCCTTTCTTTAATTAACGGCTCGATATAACGACGAAGTATTTTTGTCCGCATAAACAGAGGGTCTCCTCCGGTAAAGAGCACATCCGTTACTTCGGGGTGTTTTTGCAGGTAATTCACCAGGGCATATATATCACTGCTGGCGAATTTAATACTCTCAAGCCCGATAAACTGAGCCCAGCGAAAACAGTAAGTGCAGTAGGCATGACAGGTTTGTCCCTGGGTTGGGAAAAACAGTACGGTTTCATGATATTTGTGCTGCATACCATTTATATTTTTCCCGTTTTCTTCAGGAACATTCATATCCATCTGCCCTGCGGGGTGAGGATTCATGCTCATCTGGATTTTCCGCGCGGCCGTAAGAATATCCTTTTCAGAAGTTTTTTTCATTAAAAGCTCATTCATTTGCTTGAAATCCTGTTTGTCAAGCATTTCAGGCTGCGGAAACGTAAGCTGATATAGCGGATCCTGAGGAATATTATTCCAGTCAATCAGTTCATCAATAATGTAGTTGTTAACCCTGAAAGGCAATACAGCGGAAACGGTCTTAATAGCAACAAGCAGCTCTCTTGGCAGATTCTTTAAGCGCAGGATTTGATCAATATTTTTTCGTGAATACAGTTTATACTTTTCAGGAAAAATTTTGTCGGCTTTGTTTAACATGAAATATCCAGTTCATTATTTAGCAAAATAAAAAAATAATTAAGATATAAAATAATACTTGACTTATTGTCCCCAACCCGTTAAAGAGGCTGAAATTAAGCCCGGTGCGTATTGTGCTGTTGTGTGAGTAAATGTAGCCTCCCACTGCCACGGACCGGGCTTCTTTTTTTGAGAGTGTTACATTATATTAAATTTTTTTCGGTATTCATTGATTTCAATAATCGGTGGTCTCTCAACCCCTTTAATTTTAAAAATAGTCGGCTTATATTCATTTCGGATAAGATTATATTGAATCATTTCATCGAAAATCTCTTTATTTAAATTTACTATTCCAAGCTTTTCAATGCGGTTGCAAAAGGTTTTAAGGATAACGAATGCCATTCTTCCCAAAGCTTTTGTATCCTGATTTCTATGAACACGTTTGTCAAGATCGACCTGAGCGATTACATCCAGCCCCCATTTTTCATAAATATCGAGAAGCATGCTCGTCTCAACGCCGTATCCGATCGGGAAAGGTATTTTTTCAAAAAGTTCCCGATAGCCTGCATATTCTCCGGAAAGCGGCTGCATAATCTGTGTGAGCTCCGGGAAAAACAGTGACAGCAATGGCCTTATAACAAGCTCTGTAACTCTGCCGCCGCCGGTGGGCCTGATTTTGCTTTTACCTGTAGCGATCGGCCTGTCGTAAAAGGCCTTGGAAAATTTAATATTATCGAAAAGAATCAGAGGGCCGACAAGGGCGTAAACAAATCTGTGGTGAATATTTTTTATGTCAGCATCAAGATATACAATTATATCGCTGTTTGTAATATAAAGAGCTTTCCACAGATTTTCACCTTTCCCTTTAAACGCTTCAATGTCCGGCAGAATATCGGTTGCCTTATAAACCTCAGCGCCGTATTCTCTTGCAATTTTTCTTGTATTGTCTGTCGAGCCTGAGTCGATAACAACTATTTCGTCAATAAGCGGATAGTGTGTCATTAGTTCGGATTTAATAATAATAATCTCTTTTGCAATTGTCTTTTCTTCATTCAGAGTAGGCAGGCACAAAGCTATGGTAAGATTTTTTCTTGTTTTTTCTTCAACGAGATGATTGATGTCTTTAAACTCAGAATGGTGAAATGTATTCTTTTTAAGCCAGTTGTTATTCATCGCAAACCCCGCTGTCTATTGCCATAATAACTCCTATAAGCTGAGCAATCCCTTTAAACATCGCTTCAATTTCCATGCTGGCATTTTCCAGGTGATAATTTTCTCCATTTGTTATGCCGAGTGTTAGCGCAGGTATGTTGTTGGAAAGAAAAATGGAAAGTTCCGATTCGCTTGGGTCGTTTACCGGTTGTATATCCAGCTTTTCCATTATTGCCATAGCGCTTTTTACCAAAGGATGATTATATTTTAATTTAGATGTCCTGAGATTGCTTATGGTCTTGATGTTTAAAGCAACTCCGCTTTCGTGGCCTATGCCGTAAACAATGTCTTTAATATCATTATGAATTGCTCTTACCATTTTGTCGGAGTCGCTTTGTATCTCAAAACCGAGTTTTGCATCATAGGCGATTATTCCATGCTTAAAACCGCCTGAAATTTTTCCAATAACAACTCTGGATCTTGGTCTTTGGGGCAGACGAAGTTTCAGGATCTGGTTGATTACTTCATTTAATATCAGGATGGCATTTGGCTTAAATTGATGTTCCCATTCCGTTGCGGCGGGTATATTGCAATCAATTTCGCCTCTGATCATTCCATAAGAATAATAGTTTATCCTGCCGAGGTCGACCCCTTCCACGCAAACAGCCCCTCTTATTGGAGTGTCCCATGTCCTTAACAGATGCCTGATGCCTCGAAGGTTGCCATTTCCCATTGATTGTATGACGCCTGCGAGAACAATATCGGATTTAAAACGAAGATTTAACTTACGGAAAATTTCAGGTAATGATACCAGCACTGCAACACCAACTGAATTATCTAAAATACCCGCGCCTTTAATTGAATTTTCTTTGATGGTGAAATTATGATCGATATCTGCATCAAAAGGTGTGTCAAGGTGAGCAACTACAAAAATAGGCGGTTTTGTTTCGGAGGTTCCCCTGATGATTCCTATGGGATTCCGATAACCATCGGTAGAGCATTCATCGACCCCGGATTCCGCCAGTCTATCCATAAAAACACTGGTGCGTCTTTTTTCCTTGAAAGTAGGAGATGGCACCTGGCCGATAAACACAATATTGGCAATAATTGTTTCCTTAATCGATTCTATTGCATCGACAAAGGAAGGTAGTTTGTCGAGATATGTTTGCATATTTTTACCATTTCAAAGGTCTCAATTTATGTGTCGGTGTTTTGATCGGTCAGCACGGGAATCTTAAAGAAGTTTATACCTTCATCCTTTAAGATTTTTTCCTCTTTTTCGGTGCTGGTTCCCCTAATATTTTTTGGCTCGGAAACGCCATAATGCATTTTCAAGGCTTCTGTTGTAAATTTACAACCCACATCTTCAAAGTTATTTTTCACAAAATCCGCTATTTTTTTTCCTATATTTTCCAGATCTTCATGTTTGCAAGAAGAATCTGCTGTTAGCTGAGAGGCTTTTATCGCAAAGGTGGAAGGAACCTTTGAAACAGCAGTATCTTCGCATACAGGGCATGCAATCATGCTTTTTGCTTTCTGCTTATCAAAGGCCCGGCTATCATCAAACCAGCCTTCAAAGGTGTGGCCGTTGGAACATTTCAAATCAAATAGTATCATTTTTTACGAAACGTGTTAGGTGTTAAGTGGTAAGTGCCACAACATCGTGGACTGCGAGATGTGCCACGACATCGTGGACTTT
>JACKQG010000658.1_pt1 | contig 49509 bp, 36 predicted proteins | sample 8237621 | NCBI WGS metagenome assembly JACKQG01 (sample SAMN15677084, study PRJNA649215) | marine metagenome | biome: marine; feature: Black Sea; material: saline water; isolation source: suspended particulate matter (SPM) from the Black Sea western gyre | collected 2013-06-09/2013-06-10 | depth... | reverse complement strand
CGCGTCTTCGCGGTGAAAATTTCACTAAAAATCTATTTAGATGCAATTGCCCTGGTTGAACTGTATCACGAAGGATGGCCCAACCATCAACAAGAATCCGATTCAATCAAAATTATGATAGAATTCGTGCCCGGTCAGGTTTGCTCGATACCATTAAAGAAGTCTGAGCCTCGCTCCTCGCATTCAAGGAAATTTAGCAATGTCAGAGAATATCCATGTAAAGTTTCTGGGCAGAGATAAAATAAATTTTGCTTATATTTTCGGAATTATTATAATTATCATAATTTCGATTTTAGTAATTGGAATCATCGTTACCCGTAAGGCAATCGATCCGGAAGCATTGGTAAATTTCCGATTGATGAGTGAACTAACTTTGACGGATATCTGGACCGGGGAAACCGCACCCGAACATTTTGTTACCTATCGTCCAATCACAGCATCTTTGCTGCGAATAGAATATCTGCTATTCGGGATAAATCCTCCGGCCTTTTTTACAGTGAACCTGATTCTACTCATTATTGTAGCGGTTCTTATATTTGAGATCATCTACCGGGCCAGCCATGAAATGTTGCCTGCGCTGGTGGCCACACTGTTTTTCGTGACAGACTGGCGGCTAACGCCCAATATTTTTGTAATTGGCGAAGTTCAAATCACGTTAGCAGCGATCTTTGGTTTGGGTGCGCTCTGGCTGCTTTGGTTTGGCAAAGGTAAGTTTAAACCTTTTTTGATATTTTTCTTGTTATTATTGTCGGCGCTCAGCAAAGAATTTGGTCTGGCCTTCGCGCTGGCTGTTTTCGTCAACGCGTTTCTTAACAAAGCAACGGACAGAAAATATGCCAAAATCGCCCTCGGCGCCGTGGCCACTTATTTTATTCTCAGGCTTTCCCTGGGAGTGGCCTTACCTGCCACGGGTGAACCCTCTGCTTTCAAAGATTTAATCGTAAACTATATCACCAATATTTCCAGCGGTTTTATCTTTACGTTTTTCAATCTTTTTCGCCCGGTATCGGATGGCGATTTGCCCAACCGGATGAACCTGCGTTATTCCTATGCTGAAGCCTGGCAAATCATTTTTCTACAAATTCTGCCAATCATTATCGTTTCTGTGTATGGTTTTCGCAAAAAAGAGACACGTTCTCTCACAATTCCCTTGCTCTTCATCATCCTGGGAAATTCTTTTCTCTTTTTCTGGCGATATGCCTATCGGTTTCACTTTCTTGGCAATGTGAGTTTGTATATCATCGCGGGGATCGGATTAAATGATCTATTCCAACAATGGAAAAATCGTTTGAAGTTGTTGAATCTTTTAATGCTTGTTTTTATGTTTGCAGCAGCAATCATTTTATGGCGCGGCTCAGAATTACGCGCCTATCTCGGCGAATTGGTTTCCAAAAATGATAGCAGCATCTGTGACGATCAGGGCCAGTATAGCGACAGAGAGCGGCTCATCTGCATCCAAAAAAGAAGCCTTTGTATTCCAACTAATGAATACTATTTACAGGAAAATTACAACGGCTTTTATACCAGCACCGATCAAGAGACAGTTCAATCTGTGATGGAATACTACAATATACCCCAAGAATACTGCACCTGTCTTGAGCCTTACCCGACGTGTATTCAACCGCCGCCTGAATAATCGCTATACAGTGTAAACCGATGGGTGATACAAAGCGGCATTCGCCCTTACCCAATCGATGGTTTGCATCAACCCCTCTGTCAGGGTGAATATTGGTTCCCAGCCCAGAAGTTTCTGGGCTTTTGTATTATCCGCGCATAAGCGATCCACCTCGCTGGCTTCAGGGCGCAAGCGCTGATCTTCGGTAAAAATGGGGATATCCTTCCCCATCAATTTCAAGATTAATGCAGCCAGATCACCGATTGAAATCTCATTTCCTGAACCGATATTAATAACCTGGCCGACTGCCCGGTGCTCTTCTGCCATGCGGATAAAGCCCGCCACAGTATCGAGAACGAAATTCAGATCGCGGGTGGGGATGAGATTGCCGAGGTTAATTTCTGGCCTTGTGAGCGCCTGCGTGATAATGGTGGGAATAACCGCCCGCGCCGACTGCCGTGGCCCATAGGTATTAAAAGGGCGAATGGTTGCAACCGGCAACTCAAACGAGCGATAAAATGACTCGGCCAGCTTATCGGCGCCAATCTTGGTCGCCGAGTATGGCGACTGACCTTGCAAGGGATGGGCCTCATCAATCGGCACGTATTGCGCTGTGCCATAGGCTTCGCTGGTAGAAGTATGCACCACGCGCTCCACACTCTGCTCGAGGGCAGATTGTAGTACATTCAGCGTGCCTACGATATTGGTCTGCACATACGATGACGGAGCCTGGTATGAGTAGGGAATGCCAATCAGTGCCGCCAAGTGAAAAACAACATCGACTCCCTTGACAGCACCGCGCACGCTATCCCGGTCGGCGATATCCCCGGCAATAACTTCAATCTCATCTTTCAGTGGAGAGGTATCAAGCCAACCCCATCGTCCAAGAGCATTATAATGAACAAAGGCGCGCACCCGCGCGCCACGGCGCGCCAGTTCTTCTGCAAGATGACTACCAATAAAGCCCCCGGCCCCTGTAACTAAAACTCTTTTTGTTTGCCAGTTCAAGAATGAAGCCTCCCATCCTTTATATCTTGTTGCGCCTGTTCGTAGTCGGTGTGTTGCCCAATATCCAGCCAGTATTCAACAATCGGGAAACTGGCAACCTTGCAATCATTATCCAAAAGAATTTGGATCAACTCGGTCATATCCAGGTGCTGGTCTGAATGAATATATTCATAAACCGATGGTTCTAATAAATAGATTCCGGCATTGACAAAAAAATTCAACACGGGTTTTTCGCTCAGACCCTTCACAAAAGGCCCTTCGCTTTTAATAACACCATAGGGAACCTTGAACTCAAAACGCCGTACTGCCACCGTAAGGGCAGCCTGATTTTGCCGATGGAAAGCCAGCATAGCTCGAAAATTTACTTGTGTGAGAATATCGCCATTAATTACCAACAACGGGTCTTTGGGAGTATCCATCAAACCCAGCGCGCCCGCCGTTCCCAGTGGAGTGATCTCTTCCACATAGTTAATATCGACGCCAAACACATTACCATCGCCAAAATGCTGTTTGATTTTTTCAGCCATGAAATGCGTAGTGATACTCACATTGCGAATTCCGGCCTGTCGCAACTGCTCGATGGTGCGTTCCAATAAAGGGCGGTCGCCCACTGGAAGCAGCGGTTTAGGCAATTCTTCGGTCAGGGGGCGCAAACGCGTGCCAAAGCCGCCCGCCATCACAACCGCCTGCAAGGGCAGTTTTTGCTGTTCTTCTTCGGTCAACAGGTCATCCATCGTGACCAGGGCAATCACACGCCCGTCATCATCCAATACAGGCAATTGATGAATAACATATTCTTTCATCAGGCGCAGCATTTCACTCCGCTCTGCCCGCGGCGAGACCGTGATCGGTTTCGGAGAGTAAATTGAGGCTTTGTTTTTTAGTAATTCATCTACGGGAGAATCAAGGTCGTTCCCAACAAGAATTGCACGGCGCACATCGCCATCGGTGATCGTGCCAATTAAAATCCGTTTATCATCCACAACGAGTGCAATTCCCAGCCCATTGAGATTGATCTTCTCAATCACCTGTCGAATTACGCTACCAGAAGAAATGCACAAATCTGAAAGGTCAACTGCCATATTTATTACTCGGGTCAGGGCAAATTCTCAAACCGATATTGACAACGAATCCGGCTTCCGCTTAGTAACTCCGCCAAATCAATTCTTTCTTTAGTAATCTCAGCGACATTGCAATTTGGGCAAGTTTTCTCGGAGCATAAACAAATTTCCCCGCAGGACTGGCAAATTCGAAAAACTCCATCGTCGCGGGCCTCAGGCCAATCCAAAAGTATTCTGGTGCGTATGCGCCGTTCTCTCTCAATCCATTCCGGATATTCCATTACCCGGTCTCTTCTCAAGAAAATGGTAATCGGAGTATCCCTCGGTTACGCTTCTACTTCCCAAACTGGGTAGCGCAACTTCCACTCACCACTCTCTTTCGTCCACAGATGCTGCGATCTGGCCCTATCACATAATTCGATGAAATGCTCTGGATCCATGCTAATATACTCCATCACTTCAGCGAAGTAACGGTCGGGAAACTCGCCGTCATAACGTTTCACCAGGGTCACTGCCTCGTCACGGGTAAGATGCTTGTTTCTCACTTCTTGCGATGAATCGTAAGAAGCCCGCCCCAGCCCAAACTTGGCATGGGTTGTATAGTAATGCAAATCGTCGATCTTATCATCGATACTATTGTATTTGCTATATGTCCCCTGGGTGCGAAAGGGCCGCGCCTGAAAACCGGTGTTATCAACGGCATAATAATAAGCTTCTTGCGGGATCCACTTCAGATAGTAGCCCAGGTAGTGGATTTCGATTTGTGACTTTTCAATCTCGCGGTAATCGGCGGGCAGATAGGTCATCAAATCAACCAAAGAAACGTCGTAGTGTTCGATCAGTTCCTGTACTGAAACACCACCCAAGAACATATTCTTAAAATTTTGCATCGTATAATACGATTTATCGCGTAGCGAAGATGCGTTTTCGGCAATAGGGTTGCCATACTCAGCTTCGTTTTCACCATAAAACACCAATGGGATGTTATAGCGCAACGCCATCTTCGGAGCCAAGTTCTTTTGTCCCAAAATAAAAGTCTGAAATGGATGCAATAGATTTTCGATTGCCAGCCGTGTGAGCAGTTTCATAACGCGGCCGTTCTGGTTCATACTCACATTATCAAAGCCACCAACCTCGATCCAGTTACGGAAGTTGTGATAGCCATAATCGGTATACATGATAGGAGGCCAAGTCACGGTCAGCGGATGCATCCCGTATTTATACTTCAAGATATGCGCTGCGTAGACGCTATCCTTTCCGCCACTACCGGGCACAATGCAGTCATAATACCCATCATCGCGACGATGCTGATCGCACAAATGGGCTAACTCTTTCTCGCGAGTTTCCCAATTTATACCTTCTTTTACATCGGCATATCGGCAAGCATCACAAATGCCATCAGCACCGATATTCAACGTAGGAGTTTGACGGTCTTTGGTGTGCTTGAATTCCGGGTAGGATGAAGGTCTCTGATTCGACATAACACAGCGCTTGCAATAAATAACCTTCTCAGGAAGACCATATAAAGGTTTTATTTCACCAGTCATAAGTTACTCCAAAAAATACACGATCCAAGCGATGTTGTCTGTCGGAGCATTATCCTTTATTCACATCGGCTTTTCAGGCTTTTCCTACGCTTTATTGAGTTGTTGCTACAATTTTCGCAATGTTTTCGTACACCAATAAACCTTGTCGTCCGCTCCGCTCTGGATGAAACTGACAAGCGAAGACGTTATTATACTTTAGACTGGAGCAAAACTCCATTTGCCCATAGCGCGTACGGGAGAGTACCAGCGCATCCTCTTGCGGGCGTACGTAAAAAGAGTGTACAAAATACATATATTCACCATCAGATAGACCATCGAACGGTGTTCCGACCCAGTTATTATGATCTGCCCTACGCCGGATTTGATTCCAGCCAACTTGGGGAACCTTCAGCATTCGGGGAACACCGTTAAAAAAGGATGATATATTTTCCAGAGGCACAACATCCCCATCAACGATACCCAAACCTTTGTGCATTCCGAATTCATAACTTTCCGACATTAAAAGTTGCATCCCCAAACAGATGCCAAACAACGATTTTCCGGTTTGGCTGTAATCTTGCAGGGGGACAATCAAATCCAATTTTTTCAACTCGCTCATTGCGTCAGCGAAAGCGCCAACCCCAGGCAAGATTACAGCGTCAGCATCAAAAAGCTCTTGTTTGGAGGATGTAATCTGAGCATCCATCCCGGCATACTCACAGGCCTGTTTTACACTAAACAAGTTGCCCAATCCATAATCTACAATAGCAATGCACACGTCGCGATTAGACACCAGCGGCTCCCTTTTCCATTCGGCAGTCGACCCCATGCTCTAACAAATATTCTTTGATTTTACGAATCGTTGTCCCCGTAATATTCTTACGCCCAAATTCACCGCGTTTACCTAGCAAAAATTCAATATTACCTTCTATCTGATAATCGCCTTGGCGAAATTGATATTTATGGATAAATTCATAATGCAACATTGAAGCTAGGCTGACCGCATCAGCATAGCCATCAGCGATAACATCATAAATATGCTCCAGTTGGCCAGCACCGCCCAGGGCAATCACGGGAATGGCTACTGCCTGTGCAATCTGACGGGTTAATTCCAGATCGTAGCCCTTGCCTGTGCCTTCTTGACCAATTGAGGTAACCAGCAGTTCACCTGCGCCCAGATCAGCGGCTCGCGAGGCCCATTCAACAGCATCAACTCCGGTACTCTCCCGACCATAATCAACATAGGTTTCGTATTTTCCATTTGCCTGTTTAATCGCCTCGATCGAAACTACAATGGTTGATGAACCAAAAGCCAGCGCTGCATCTCGAATCAGTTCCGGGGTGTTGACTGCCGCGGTGTTGATTGCAACTTTATCTGCTCCGGCGCGCAATACAGTGCGAATATCTTCCACACTTCGCAGGCCACCACCTACCGTCAGGGGGATAAAAATTTCGCTTGCGGTACGTTCAATGATCTCCAGCAAGCTGTTCCGGCCATAAAGACTGGCCACCGCATCCTGATAGATCAGTTCATCAGCCCCGTTTTGGTAATAAAAGCGTGCAAAATCTTCAGGACGGCCCAATACACGCAATCCTTCCAGATGAACGCCTTTTACTAAATTGGGGCCTTTAATATCCAGTCTGGGTATGATGCGAAGATTCAACTACTTTTCTCCGTATAAACGACGTGCCGGAACACCCACCACAACCGTATTGGGTAAAACATCTTCCACTACCACCGCTCCAGCTCCGATAACAGCCTTCTCACCAATCGTAAGCCCTTGGTGGATAACTGCACCAATGCCAACATGTGCGCCACTCTCCACTCGAACCGCGCTCGCCAACAACGCGCCTGGGGCAATATGCACATGATCTCCGATTATACAATCATGTTCAACAACTGCATTGGTATTAACAATCACATTCTGGCCTAAGCGTGAGCAGGTGTTGACAACAGCCCCGGCCATGATTATTGCCCCCACGCCAATTTCTGCAAAAGGAGAGATAATAGCGCGAGGATGGATCGCTTGAAGCGGCTGCATGATATGTTGCAATGCTTTTTCATAGAGATGTTGGCGCGGCAGATTATTGCCCGCACCGCCCAGGCCGACAAAGAAATGTACGATACCATGCTGTACCAACTCAGGAAGCAAGTCATCGCCTCCTAGAACAGGGACACCCAAAACGTCAAGGCCGCGTAATTCCGGCCCGGGGTCCAGGAGTCCCACCAAATCATAGGAGCCATCAAAACGCAGAATCTCAATAATAACCCTGGCGTGTCCCCCCGCCCCAAATCCGATTGCCTTCACAGCCATAGCATATCCTTTATAATGGCGCACTCCAAATAAACAATTCAAAATTGCCCGCAGGTATGATACTTTTAAAAACTATCCGGTTTTCCCCCCCAGATCATAAAAGTGTTTGACAATTAACCTTTCATCGAGCTGGGCCTGTTTGAGCGCTGTGATGATGGTTTGGGCTGCTTCACCCTCGCTATAGGGATTCTTCATCCCGCTCAAATCAGTGCGGAAGCGCGGCGAAAGCGCCAGCCGAATACCTTCTAGTACAGCTTCTCGGGGATGATCCACATCAATGACATTTGCTCCGCGCACGCGCCCGGCCTGACGTGATCCTAGATTAACCACCGGGAGTTCGAATGATGCCGCTTCAATAATACCACTCGATGAGTTGCCAATCATAGCTGCTGCATGAGCCATCACACTGAAATAACCCTGTGTGCCTAAGTTATTAATCAATTGAGCATTCGGGTGAGCATCAACAAAATCCGCTATCATTTGCGCTATGACGCGCCCCCCCGTATCAGCGTTGGGTTGAGTAAAAATCACGGGCAAGTTCACCATCTCCAGTGCCGCCAGTAATTCTGCCGTCTGCCATTCTGCGCGCTCATATTCCAATGTAACCGGATGGTAGGTGACCAATAGAAATGGTGCATCACCCCACTGGATTTCAAACTGCGTGAAAAATTCTTCACGGGTCAACAACGGTGTATGCGCCAAGTTGTCCAAACCGGGCGCTCCCGAAACAACGACACGCCACGGCTCCTCGCCAAGTTGGATTACCCGTTGAGCGTATTCTCGCGTACTGACAAAATGCAAATGACTCAACTTGGTCATCGAGTGTCGCAGGGCATCATCGATGGCGCCCTGAGTGATTTCGCCGCCGTGAATATGGGCCACCGGTATTTTGAAAGGCAATGCTGCCAGAGCTGCGGCGTGCATCTCGAAACGATCACCCAAAACTACTAAAATGTCTGGACGTGTGTTTGTGTAAGCTTGAGCAAAGCCCAGTGCGCCCATCCCCATAGATTTTGAAATCCCTTCGGGCGTGTCGGATGAAAGGAGCATCTCGACACGCGAAGTGATTTCAAAACCATCAGCTTCAATATCTTCAACGGTCAGGCCATACTCGGGGGAAAGGTGCATGCCGGAAACGAAGAGATGCAACTGCAAATCAGGATCAGCTTTAATGGCGCGCAATAGTGGCAAATAAATGCCATAATCCGAGCGCCCGACGGTAACAACGCCTACAGTTCTCATTTTTCCACATCATCCTCAAAAACCATCTCGCCCGGTTGCACAGACCTGCACAAACGACAGCCTATAAAATCCATTATTCTGGCGGGTGATATTCCGGTTCCAGGGCGCAGAGCAATCAGATGATCCCGGACAATGATTGTGCCCGGAGAAAGCATCTCATTCCAATGCAAACTTCGACGGCCCACATCGGCAATGAGGAGTTCTGACGCAACTGGCTGCTTGATACCATCGCCCAGCGCGGCTTCCACGCGGCGGATGCTGGCAACCATGGCGGTCAATTCATCCGGTTCCACAGACGCCTGGTGATCCGGTCCCGGGAGGTTACGATCAAGCGTGAAGTGTTTCTCCAGAACTCTCGCCCCCAACGCTACTGCGGCAATGGCGATATCAATCCCAGTGGTATGATCCGAAAATCCCACGGGGACATCAAATTCTCTGGCAAGTGTGTGCATGGCACGCAAATTAACATCTACTGGGTGTGTTGGATAGTTGCTGACACAATGCAATAGCACCAACTTCTGGTTGCCTGAATCGCGTACCGTGCGTACAGCTTTATCTACTTCTTCCAGCGTTGCCATTCCAGTAGAGATAATCATCGGTTTGGCTTTGCACGCAATATGCGTCAAGAGAGGCAAATTGGTTATATCACCTGATGAAGTTTTATATACTTCCAGGCCCAGTTCAGCTAAAAAATCGGCGCTGGTTTCGTCAAAGGGAGTGGACATATACAGAACACCACTCTCAAAACAATAATTTTTTAGTTCGCGATGCGCTTCGAGAGATAGCTCTAAACGGCGCAGCATTTCGAATTGAGATTCAGCGCCGCTGGTAGTTCCTTTCTGATAGGCAGCTTTAGGTGTATCCGGGCTGACCAATTGATCGGCCTTAAAAGTCTGAAATTTAACCGCATCCGCGCCAGCATCAACGGCAACATTTATCAGTTTTTTCGCCAGAGCAATATCACCATTATGATTTACACCGGCTTCAGCGATGATAAAACAGGGATTTCCATCCCCAATAACGCGATCATGAATTTCTATGAATGAAACCATTACGTCACTCTCGCAATATACTTTAGGACTTACGCAAAACGATGAAAAATATGCCGAAAATAGGGGTGTGTGGGGCGCTTTGCGCCCCACACACCCCTATTTTCGGGCTTTCTTTTGCGAAAGTGCGTAAGTCCTGTACTTATATCCATAACCATTTCTCGGAAAAAAGGCGGATATATAGCTTCGATGGGTTGATTCTACAAACAAGTGCGCATCATCGCACTCCAAGTTACACTTTATATTGAACTCAGAATTATTCACATTTTGGACTTGGATTTAAACAAGTACAGTATTCAGCAGGAATTTCATAATATTGCATCACTAAACGTACAGTGTCGGGTGTAGTTGCTGAATAATATCCGTGAAAATCTTCTCGTAAATAATATTCTTCAGTAGGAATGCAGAGACTCCTATACGTTAAGCACCTCTCGATTTCTGCCGGACTATAACCTAAATCACTAGTGCATTGACTAGGATCATTCCATTCCAGATAGCTCCTGAAATAATCATGTAAATATAAACCACGTTGTTGCAATATCATTGCTAAAAGTATTAAAAATATGGTGGAAATTTCGACTAATTGTAATTTCCGGGTCAATTTATTATAAAGAAAATCAATTCCAAGCCCTACAATCAAATACATGCCAATAATTCCTATGAAATGAAACCGATAAGCATATTTATAGAAAAACAGTACAGAATTTCCGATAATCAAAAAAAATAACGGGAGATATAATTTGCGCTCTTTTTTATTGCTAAACCCCAATAAAAACAAAACCACAATCGGAATAACCTGAAATAAAATTATCGTTGAATCGTTCAGTTGGAAATGATTCGTCGGCGGAAGATTAATATTGTTGAATAAGGGCAACTCTCCATCTGAACCAGTAAAGGAAGGGAGAAATGTAAAAATAAAACCGCTTGCAATATTAATTAGGCTCCATTTTGCTCTGTTCATAAAGGATGGATATTCTCCAGGCAACGGAATTAAACCCAGGACTAATCTAATCGCAACGAAAACCGCAACTGCACCAAAAGATGCCATAACTATTGATTTCCATTGTTTTGGTTTCTCGTACAAAGCAAAAACAAGCACAGCTAACGCAAAAGCCATTCCAAATTCTTTACTCATAAAAGATGCTAGTAATAATAAAAATGTAATCCCAGCTTTATATTTAGTTTGACTAAACCACAAAACCCATAATGCCCATAAACCAAAAATGCCCGCTAACGTATCTTGTGCACCAATAAAAGTGTCTACATTCTCTTGAAGTCTCCAATCTGTAACGAAAAATAAAGCCGGTATTACTGCCGTCAGCATATTTTTAGAACGCCTAAAGACAATATCGTAAATTTGGCAGGAAAGCACAGCTAACAGAACCAGTGATGTAAAATTCAGAACCTTAGGACTAAAACCCAAGAGATCATATTCCAGCTTAAATATCGTGGCTATAATAGGTCGATAGGTAACAAAATGAGAATATGTAGATTCGCTCCAAAACTCCCCATAGGTACGTTCACTTATCAGCGTGACTGCAAAAAGATTTTCTGGGTCTAGCAATTTACTGTTCATGCTAATCCCAAAAATAACCCAAAAAACAATTAAAACTAACACTATTCCAACGCCATAGGAAATTTTTGATTTGGCAGTTAACATATTTTGATCCTTGGGCGGAAGAGCAAAAATATTCTAGGCTCCACTGAAGAATTTTTTGAAATAAAAAGATACTGGTCTACACCTATTTTGCGATCAGAAATTGTAATATATTTCATTCGTACGTATTATTCCTGATTCAGTAAAAGCAAATTGGTCAAGTACAGGTCCCAGGACGTATCAATATCTATAGAACGCTCAGGTGGCATGATGTAGGCATAAGTTTCTGGCGCATACCAAGTTTCTTTTTCGAGTAAAATATTACGACGCGTCAGGTATATCGCCCCATTCAGCGCGTAAACCGGCGGCAAATCTTGACGACGCATAATCAAATCCGCAGCCGGAAAATAATCAGCCATGCGCCCTTCAGCATCCACATATTTCATCCATTGTGGGTGCTGTTGTACGGAGGAAACGCTGACAATACTATCGGCATCCTTATCCAGTGCGATGCGAATCACAGCATCAATATCTTGAGAACTTCGCAACGGAGATGTCGGTTGCAGGCACATTATATAATCTGGACAATAACTCTGATTAGTTTCCAGCCATTGAATAGCATGGAGAATGGGGGGCATCCCGGGGGTATCATCCAGCGCTAATTCTGGTGGGCGTATAAAGGGTACTTCAGCCTGATAATCTCTCGCAACCCGAGCAATCTCAGGCGAATCGGTTGTCACTACAATTCGATCAACCGATCTTACCTGCTTGGCAGCTAAGATCGTCCAGGCAACTAATGGTTTGCCACCCACCCGGGCAATATTCTTATTGGGAACACCTTTAGAACCGCCACGGGCAGGAATAAGCGCCAAGACAGATATCATCCCAACTAGCCCATCTTCCGGATTTGCGAAGTACGTAATTCCATGGGGATCATGCGTTTATCGTTTAGTAATTGCAATAACACGCGTACCCGCTCTGTGCCGGGCAGGCGGGTGTCGAAAACAGCCTCATATCCCGAAAATGGGCCATGCTCGATGCGAATCGCATCACCGGCTTTCAATCCATCAAACACTTCGCCACCCGCATCGTTAATTTCTTGTATGCGCCCTTGCATATCTCGAATCATGTGTTCTTGAACTGCGGCAGGCTGATCGTCAAAGGTGACAAATCCCAGGGTATGCGGCATCCATTTGAATACAGACATGCCGACATCTTCGAGATCGATTCGCACAAACATATAACCTGGAAAATAAGGTTTATATTTACGTGCGCGCGGATTTTTTGGATGCACCCGAATGCGAGGGAAATAGCTCTCGAATTCTTGCGCTCGAAGCTGCTGGTATACAACATCTTCTTTTTTGGGTTTGCTACGCAAAACGTACCACTGTAAGGACATCGATCACCTTTTTATTTCTTCAAATAGGCCCGTATTGTAATGAATTGGCTTTATCTCGGCAAGGTGCAAACATTTGTTGTATAATTCTGGTGATAGGTGCTTTGATATTTACATTACTCGTGACTGCTCAGCCTCGCACGCACACCCCTATATTTCGGAATTCTCGCTGCGGAGGCGTTAGCCTGAGCAGTTATCATTACTCTTCACATTTTACAGGGAAGCCATAATATGTCCCCCGAAAAAATTGGACGCTATCAAATTAGAAAAGAACTCGGCCGGGGTGGAATGGCGACGGTTTACCAGGCCTATGATCCAAATTTTGAGCGCGATGTAGCTCTAAAGGTTCTGCCACGCGCCTTCCTGCATGACCCTCAATTCCGGACACGCTTTGAACGGGAAGCAAAAACTGTCGCCACGTTGGAACACTCAGCAATTGTGCCGGTTTACGATTTCGGCGAGGATGATGGGCAACCCTATATTGTTATGCGCATGATGTCCGGCGGGGATCTGTCAGACAAACTCAAACAAGGCGCGCTATCCTATCAGGAAGCCGGAAAAATTATTCTCCGATTGGCTGATGCTCTGGATGCTGCACATTCCAAAGGCATTATCCACCGCGATCTCAAACCCGGCAATATACTTTTCGACCAATATAATAATGCTTATCTTTCTGATTTTGGAATCGCCCGCCTGGCTCACGGAGGGCACACGCTAACGGGTGAGAATATCATCGGAACGCCCGCGTATATGAGTCCTGAACAAGTTCAGGGTGAAAAAGGGTTGGATGGGCGTAGCGATTTGTATGCTCTGGGGATTATTTTCTATCACATGCTCACAGGGCATACACCATTCCAGGCCACAACTCCGGCTAAAGTAATGATGATGCACATTCTGGAGCCTGTGCCGAATATTACAACGCTCAATCCGGAGATTCCCGCCGAGATAGATCTGTGGCTGCAAAAATTGCTCCTCAAAGACCCTGATGAACGCTTTGCCAATGCGGCTGAAATGTCGGCGGCTTTGCAATTGGCGTTGCGCGGCGAGCGACATGCCACCCTGCAAGCAACACCCGTGGTCGCGGCTACACGCATCAGCGCGCAAGCCACCGCGGAAATTGCCCCACCCCCATCGACTCCGCCTCCCCACACTCCGCCCCCGTTCGCTACGCCAGTTCCATTGGCCGCAGCCAAACCTAAACGCAATTTACTTCCCCTTGCAATTGGCGCTTTCCTGCTATTCGGCGTTGGCGCAGCTATCCTTCTGGCAACGGCTTTTATGGGCTATCGCGGACAAGGCCCTCTGGCAATGCTGGCATCCCCAACAATGGCTGCAATTGAACCAGCCGCGACCACCGAAGCACCGCTGCTAGATGTCAGCCCCACCAGTGAAACCGCCGTTGCGTTAACGACCAACACGCCAGCACCTGCACAAGCCACAGCAACTGCAGCAGCCCCACCCACGAATACGCCCGAACCCACCTTTACCCCGGCGCCAGAATTGCCTACTCTGGGCGGCGCGGATAAAATCGCTTTTATTGAAACTAATAATATCTGGGTGATGAATGTAGATGGCAGCGATCTGGAACAAATTACGTTTGATGGCACTGAAAAAGCAGACCTTTCTTGGACGCCCGACGGTTCAGCCCTGACCTATATTTCTGGCAAATGCATCTGGCTGGCCGAATATGAAACGGGCCGTCTGGATTATATCGCCTGCTTTGAAACGGCCAGCGAACTTGAATCCTTTGCCATTTCGCCAGATAGCACACAGGCCGCCATCGCGATCAACCGCGAATTATATATCGTCCCCTTCGACAAAGAACAGCTCCAGGTTGCCCGCTTCTCATCTGATTTACGCGCGATGAGCGAATGCGAAACTTATGCTCCAATGGTCAGTGGCGCTGAGGTAATCATTCACGCCAAAGTGGTTCGCTGGTCGGAAGATGGTTCACGTTTGTCGATTATGCTGCTGGCCGCGCTCAACGGCATACAGGGCGATCTGATTAAGATTTACGAAACCCGCAGTTGCCAGGTTTTGCCCGATCTGCTTGACGAATTTCCGCCGCCGCGCTTCGATATGGAGAATTTCAAAGATACCCCCTATATTCAGAATTTTGGCTACGATGGCAATTACCTTTATGCAATCACTAGCTATACCCGCAATGATGGTTTCGGGCAACTCTATCTTTACAACTCCAATCTGCACCGCGCCGATACACAAGTCAATCCGATCAACGGCAAATGCTGTTATCGCGATCCCGCGTTTAGCCCCGATGGGCATTACCTGATTTTTGCGCACCAACCCTACGAGGCTGGAGCTGCCAGCCAGCTCTATCTCGTCTCCGTTGGCTCCATCGGCACCAGCGCCCAATATGAGCCGATCCCCTTACCCGAAGGCTTCCTAACCGGCGCAAGAATAAAGCCCCAACCCGTACTGAGACCCACACAATGAGCTTTCAACGCGCCTCAGGAATATTATTGCACCCATCCAGCCTACCCAGTCCCTATGGCATTGGCGATATTGGCCCCCAAGCCCAACAGTGGATCGAGTTTCTGGCAGAAACCGGAACCGGCTTGTGGCAAATCCTACCGCTCGGCCCAACCGGGTACGGCGACTCACCTTACCAGTGTTTTTCAGCCTTCGCCGGAAATCCCTACCTCATCAGCCCCGAGGCGCTGCTCAAAAATGGGCTTTTGCACAGCGACGACATCATCGAAGCGCCTAATTTACCTGCTGAACAGGTAGATTTTGGCCGAGTAATCCCCTTCAAACTCGGCATTTTAGAACGTTCCTTCATCCGTTTCAAGAATAATCCCTCGTCCCAGATACAACAGGAATTTGAAGCTTTTCAAGCCGCGCAGACCCATTGGCTGCCCGATTACGCGCTTTTTATGGCGATCAAAGAAACCCAGAAAAGTCATTCCTGGGTGGAGTGGCCTGCACCCTTGCGCGATCGCAACAAACAAGCCCTGCAAGATTTTCGCGGGGCGTATGCCTTCGCCATTGAACGCCACACCTACTTCCAGTTCCTGTTCTTCCAACAATGGAACGAGCTACGCGCCTACGCCAATCAGAACGGTGTCCAAATTTTGGGCGACATGCCCATCTTCGTTGCCCACGATAGCGCCGATGTATGGGCCAAGCGCGAATTATTCTACCTGGACGAAATCGGGCAGCCAACGGTCGTCGCCGGAGTGCCGCCAGATTATTTCTCGCCCACCGGGCAACGTTGGGGCAACCCCATCTATCGCTGGGATGTGCACCAAACTCAGAACTTTTCCTGGTGGATTGATCGCTTCACGGCAATATTCTCGATGGTGGATATTATTCGTCTGGATCACTTTCGCGGCTTCGCCGGATATTGGGAGATTCCTGGCGACGAAGAAACCGCTATCAATGGACGCTGGGTACCTGCCCCCGGTGAGGCGCTTTTCCAAAGCGTTGAGGCCGCCCTGGGAGAGTTGCCCATCGTCGCCGAAGACCTGGGTGAAATCACCCCCGATGTTGACGATCTTCGTGAGAAATTTGGCTTCCCCGGCATGAAAATCCTGGTCTTCGCCTTTGATGGCGATAGCGAAAATCCCTTCTTGCCCCACAATTACACGCCCAATTCTGTTGTCTACACGGGCACCCACGACAACGACACCACTCTGGGCTGGTATCAGCGCGCCGACGAAAAAGCGAGCGACTTCGCCCGGCGCTATCTGGCACGCGATGGTCGCGACATCACCTGGGATTTGATCCGCGCCGCCTGGGGGTCAGTAGCTGTTTTCGCGCTGGCGCCGATGCAAGATTTGCTCAGCCTGGATAATACCGCGCGCATGAATTTCCCCAGCACATTGGGTGGAAACTGGGAATGGCGCATGAAGCCCGACGCGTTGACGAAATCGCTAGCAGTCCGCCTGAGAGAACAAAATCAACTCTACGGGCGATTTGCGAAAAATTGATTGCTCAGGCTTGCGCCTTCGCGATCAATTTTATTCCGGAACAGGTCTAAAGCGTGGCGATAAATATCTACACCAGCATCGAAAAAGAACTCCAAACGGCAAATGAATCTCGGCAAGCGGGGAATGAGGGCCGGGCAAGGGTTTGCGCGCGCCGCGCGGCTGGCATCGCCGCCGGGGAATATTTTCGCCTCCACGCGTTGCCCGACCCCGGCCCCAGCGCCTATGATCGCTTGCATATTTTAGCGTCTGCATCCGAGATTGATCCACGCTTTCGAGAAATTGCCCAACACCTAATATTACGCGTCAACGAAGAATTTAGATTACCCACCCAGATTGATTTGATCGCCGAAGCGCGCCAATTGGTTGCCTATCTCCTCGAGACACACTAATATCGCTTGTCGGCGCGCCAACTTGAACCTCTCCCGCTGCTCCACCGTACTATAATAGTAAGGGTTTACCCATGCTAACAAGAGATGTTCGTCCAAAGGAGTAGTCGCATGTCCAAATCCCCATCCCTGAAATTTGAGGAAATAATTCAAGCTCCCGCAGATCAGGTTTATCGGGCGCTGACAAATTCGACCGCGCTCCAAAGCTGGTTTGCCGACTTCGCCGAAATTAATGCCACGAAAGGCGGCCAATTTTATGCCTGGTGGAATACGGGGTATTATGCTGTTGGAACGGTAAAAACATGCAAACCCAATGAGGAAATTAAACTCTCGTGGCTTGGTAAGGGAGAACCGGAATCCACGAAGGTGATTATTTCCCTCGAAGAAAAAGACAATGCCACCCATGCAAAAATCAAACACAAGGGCGTGGGAAAAGAGGCTTCCTGGACGGATGACAACAGCCAACAGATCAGTGATGGATGGCAGCGCGCCCTGGCAAATTTAAAATCGGTACTCGAAACCGGCCTGGACAAACGCATCTTTGACCTCCCCATGTTGGGCGTTTTCCCTGCCGCGCTGGTAGACGAGAAGATGATCGCGGAGCTGGATTTACCCATCGAAACCGGCGTGCGTATCAGCGGCGTGCTGTCAGGCATGTCAGCAGAATCCGCCGGTTTACAAGGAGATGACGTAATTTTCAGCATTAACGGCCACGAGCTAAAAACCTTCCCAGATTTTGGCAAGGCCATAACTGGCAAGCAGGCCGGTGACAGTGTAGAAGTAGTTTTCTATCGCGGGAGCGAAGCAAATACTGTCGAAATGGTACTCTCCGGGCGTCCTGCTCCTGAACTGCCATCATCTGCGGCAGAACTTGCACAGCAAACAGCCGCAATCTACGCAGAAGTAGACATCGAATTAGACACACTATTCGAGGGAGTCAGCGAAAAAGAAGCCGCCGCTCGTCCGGCTCCTGAGGAGTGGAGCGCAAAAGAGACTCTGGCGCACCTGATCTATTCTGAACGCTGGCTGCATCTGGCAGTCACCTGCTTTATCGGAAATTATCGCACGGGGGGATTCCACAACGATCTGGGAATGCACACGGCTATCGCCAATGCTTATTCCCTGCCCGATTTAATTGCTGAACTCAAATGCTGTGAAGCGATTACCGTGGCAGCAGTGCGAGAATTGCCAGATGAGTTTATGGCCGACAAACGCCGTCTGATGGAATTGGTACAAAATGTCGGCGAATACGGTTTTGCCCTGCACACGCGCAGCCACTTCCCGCAGATCCAGGCTGCTATTGAGGCCGCCCGCGCTCATACCGCAGATGGATAGACACAGGAAATACTTGCATCTATAATGATATAAAAGGTTGGCAGCACTTTCCATCGAACAAATAATTACTGCTGCACTGCTAAACTTCCATCGAAAAGCTGCCAAAAATCTGGCAGCTTTTTAATTTCCAGAACATATTCACAAGTCAGACTCATACAAAAGGAGAACCCCATGAAACGACGCACGATTGTTATTGTGTTGATGCTGGTAATACTGTTGGCGGCCTTTGATAGCCCTGCAGAGATACCCACCCCCGCAGGAGAACCGCTCCCAACCGTCGCCGCCTACGACGGCCCGTCGCGGATTGTTTTTTCATCGAATCGCGGGGATGACCCCAATAAACTTGATCTTTATTTGATTGACCCCGAAAGCGCCGAAATCACGCCCATCAACACAGGCCTTGATGCCGCAATTCTGCCAAGCTGGTCTCCAGATGGAAATCAGATCGCTTTCGCTTTGGCGGGTGTGTGGAATCTCTACACCGTCTACGCTGACGGAACAAACCTCGCTCAGGTGACTGACTTCCGCAGCAACAACCCCGATTGGTCGCCCGATGGCAGCCAGTTGGTCTTCCAGTCCGATCATCAAAACGAGCCACAGGATACGCCCGATATTTATGTGTGGAACCTGGCCGAAGAAGAGCTTTCCGAGTTGCTGGATGCGCCTGACTTAATTGACTACAACCCGCGCTGGTCTCCCGATGGCAGCCAGATTCTTTTCATTTCAAATAACTCCGGCAGTATGGAAATCTTCTACATGAACCCGGATGGGAGTGAAATCACCCAAATTACGGACGGAGACGATCCGATCAGTGGAGCAACCTGGTCGCCCGATGGCGAACAGATTGTCTTTGTATCTGGCAAAGGGCCAAACACGGATCTTTACACGATTAACAAAGATGGAGCTGCCGACAGCGTTGTGCGCCTCACCGACGACGAATTCTCAAATACAGCCCCAGCATACTCGCCCGATGGGGAGAGTATTGTCTTCGCATCTAATCGCAGCGGCAACTGGGATTTGTGGGTCGTCAATGCGGATGGAAGCGAACTGACACAACTCACCGATGACGAATACTACGACGGCTTCCCCGACTGGAGTCCCTGATTTTTTAACGCTTTGAAAATCTAACCAACCCCTGGGCGCAGAGATAATCTATTTCGGCCAAACCAACCCGGGGGTTGTGCGCGTCTGGCCCACTTCCTTTACAGATCGAGTACAATAGAGCATTCCATCCCTAAAAGTGAGAAAGGTCTCTATGCGCATTTTAGCAATCATTAATGGTGAATACGGTGAACGGCATGTAGCCAATCTTAAACAACATGCCCCCAGAAGCTGGCACATCGAAACCTGGCAGGCCCCAAAAGCCTTTCCGCTCGTCATTGATTATCCTGAAGATCATATCCCCGAAAATCTACCACAAAGCGATTTGATTCTCTCCTTCGCCGAGCACAAAGGCGTAGCCGAACTGCTGCCCGACATCGCACAAATGACCGGCGCGCACTCGGTGCTGGTCGCCGTAGATGATGAAACCTGGCTGCCCCGCGGACTCGCCCGACAATTGATCGGCTGGCTTGAACGCATCCATGTAACCTGCGTAACCCCCAAACCCCTGTGCTCGCTCACCGAAACGGATTATGGCATCACCCGCCGTGACCGTGTTCAATATGAGGATGCGCGCATTTCAGAATTCGCGCGCTATTTTGGCAAGCCGACGTTCCAACTCGAAGTTGATCCAGATACCCGAACGATTGCTACGATCCAAGTGACACGCGATGCTGTCTGCGGCTGCGCCCGGCACGTTGCTGAAAATCTAGTCGGAATCTCAGTGGATGAAGCCGAAGAAAAAGCCGGGTTGCTGCACCATCATTTTCCCTGTCTTGCCAGTATGACCAAGCTCAATGATTTCAACCATGATACGCTGATGCACGAATCCGGGCATGTACTAAAAGATAATATTGGCGATCAAATCAAACCTTTCAAAAAAACGCGCTATATAAGCCCCGGAAAACGTAACGATTAACAAAAAAAGGCGTGTACAGGAAGATTCTGCACACGCCTTTTTTAATTTATTATACGTTAATGCGCTGGCTGCGAAGCTCGACCATGTGCACCAGTGCCAGAACGCTTTAGCAATGAGCCCGCTACTTCAAACATCGAAATCAGCCCACGGACGCTGACTGCCAGCATCACCAGACTGCCAAATACCCCACCAGCTAAAATCCAACCGCGGGATACATTGCGCGGTTCCTCACGGATGATCAGCTCAGGGGCAGCAGCGCTCGCTGCCTGAACCATCAGACGTTCGCGCAAGCCGCTCACAAATGCCTGGCGCGGCATAACAGGGTGCAATGCCGTCTTCAAATGCGCTTCGATAACCGATATTTCAATATATTTATTTTTTCGCTTTAGAAAATTCATTTTCTACCTACCTATTCAACAGGATAAGCAATAATACCCACGGTCCCAGGGCCAAGATTTGCGGCAATCCCAATCGATAGCTCTGTGAGAATGAGTGATTCACAATGGAGTACTTCCTGCACTCGTTTAAGTAATGCCTCACCGGCCTGCAAATCACGAGCATGCACGACGGCTACATTCGCACGGCGATCGCCAATCCGTTCTGCAATTAACGAGAGCACATGTTCCAGTGATCGCCCACGGGTGCGAACTTTGTCAAACATATCCAGCATACCTTCTTGCAACAGGACAATCGGCTTAACATTCAATACCGAGGCCAGCGCTGCCTGAAGCGTTTTGACGCGCCCACTCATGCGGGCATATTCAAGCGTATCGAGGGTAAGAATTACCTGGATATTGGCGCGTATACGCTCAAGCCGCTCGACAATTCTCTCTATCGAAGCCCCGGCATGATCCAGCAAGCGGGCTTCCTTAGCCATGTAACCTTGCGCCGCCGAGCCTGCAGCAGAATCAAACGGAATCACATTAATCTCGCCTTCGAGTTCGCGCGCGGCCATCTCGGCAGAGGCCATTGTGCCAGAGAGTTTACCAGTTACATGAATGGATAATACCGTATCCCCGGGGTCAGCAATTTGACGATAAAATGTTTTAAACTGCTGGGGTGTGGGCTGGCTGGTCTTGGGGATCACGCCAGATTCATCCACCAAACGATAGAAGCCCTCATTATCAAGATCAATGCCTTGATAAAAAGTTTGCTCCCCAAAATGAATATTGATAGGAATCATTTGCACTTCATATTCGTCAATCCACTCTTGAGGAATATCACCCGCAGTATCTAATACGATTCGCAACATATTGTTTTCCTTATTCAACACCAACAATATTGTATTCTTTTCGCAAGGCCAGTAACGTGCGATGATAGAGGCTCTTTATAGCGCCTTCCGTGCGACCCATAATCTGGCCGATTTCTGCATTGGTAAGCTGCTCAACGAATTTCAAGATCAGCAATTGTTGGCGCTCTTCAGGCAATTGGCGAATGACACACAACAAATCATTTTGTTCTTCAGCTTTGAGCATCGCAGTCTCAGGCAAATCGCCAGGAAATGTGAGCGAAAACTCAAATGCATCCAGCGGTATTTCCTGACGGCGGCTGTTATCCCGATACCAGTTTGCCACCAGGTTGTGTGCGATTCGGTATAGCCAGGCGGCGATGGGCAAGCCGCGATTTTCATACTTTTTAATATGCTGAATTGCCCGAAAAAATACTCGCTCCGTTAAATCTTCCGCGTCGAAAGTATTGCCAGTGCGGAAATAGATATAATTGTAGATTCGCTGAACATACCGATCATATAATTCGCCAAAAGCCTGGAGGTCGCCCAGAGAAGCGCGCTCCACGACCTGATCATCACTAAACTCCGTGTATGTTGCGAGGGTTGAATATCGTTCCGCAGTTGTGGAGTTACCTAACATAACACCATCCTGATAAAAAAGTTTCTTCTCAGCACTTGCAAATGCTGCAGTTTTCACAAGAAAAGGGTGTTCGGGAGGCAGCCCCCCTGCACACCCTTTTCTATTTCAAGGTTAAATATGGATTATGGTGAAGTATATCATGCGCCCTTATATTTCATCCCATGTTATAATGGTCGCAACTCGGGGATGACAGGCTTCGACGGAGGAGGCTGTGCCCGGACTGCGAGCCGAGAGGCGCCGAACTCGAAAACTCAGCGCAAACCCTTAAGTGCCAATCGCACTGACTATGCTGCTCTTCCTCTCGCTGCCTAATGCAGTGAGCGCCTGAGCGCAAACTGACCCAACGGGTCACGTCCACCGATCACCGCCCTCTGGCCGGGGGCAGGCTGGACGACACAAAAGCCAGAGTGCCGCGTACGACGCCATTAAGTACGCCCAAGCGGAACTTTCGGGTTCCAATGGCTGGTTGAGTTGGAGCTTTGGTCACCTGTAGGCCACTCAACGATCAGAAACATGTGACTACGCTCGTAGATGTTCGAGGTTCTAATCTTTCGGACGCGGGTTCGATTCCCGCCATCTCCACTCCAATAAAAATGTATCGGTTGCTTTAACCGATACATTTTTATTTTCGAGCATCTTCCTGTGCGCGGATCGCCAACCCCGCCGTCACACTGCTGAAAACATTTGCTTGCTTAATTTTTTCTTTCCCAAAGATACGCGCCAACATCCCGGAAAACGCGGGAATATTCGATGATCCCCCCGTTTTAACCACGGCATCAATTTGCGCTGCATTCAACCCCGAGGCCGCGAGCGTATCTTGCAAAACTTGCTCAATTTTCAGGTAGGCTTCCCCAATATCATCTTCAAATTGCACGCGGGTATATAATTCCCACAGATTGAAATCTTTGCCGTTCAGTTCAATCACCGTGGCGTTTTCTTCAGAGAGAGACATTTTCGCCATCTCAACCTGATTATAAAAAGGGAAAGCCAGGTCGTTGAAAATTAAAGATTGCAGCGTCTTCATGCGCACAGGAGCGATGCCACGCTGGATAGCTTTTTCCAGGTAATTATTGATCACCGGAGTACTCAAATCGGGTAGCGCCATCCAATCTGGAACGGCTTCAATCAACTCGGAAATTTCGGGCATGTGTTGAATTTGGCCCTGCCCAAAGTGATGCAACAGGCGTTTCTCGATGATTGCCCGGTCAAAGTCGGCTCCGGCGATGTCAATACCGCCATTGGCAAACACCTGGCGCTTACCCTTATCGCCGAGACGCATCATTGTGATATCAAGAGTACCGCCGCCAAAATCGAAGATCAGCACATTTTCGGGTTTATCCAGCGACTTTTCATAAAACAACGCCGCGGCGATGGGTTCCAGCTCGAAATCTACAATCTCAAAACCGGCATCATAAGCAGCCCGGCGCAGCACATCCTCAGCCTGGCGGTCCAAATCAGGATTTTCAGAAAATTTCACCGGGCGGCCCAGGGTCACGCCGGTAATTGTTTCGCCCAAAATTGCTTCCGCTCTGCGCTTGAGATGGCCCAAATAGAATTGAATCAACTCCCCTACGCTAAAATAGCGCTCGAAAATCAGCGTACCCGCCATATCACTGACCCCACCGCTTTTACGCAAGGCGGTTTTTAAATATTGCATCAGGCGGCCCGGTTTGAGCACGTCCACACTCACGAAAACATCGTGCAAATAATCCACTTCAGAGGCAATCACACGCAGCGCCCCAGCCCACCTGCGCTCGTAACGCCGCACGCGGTTGACATTATGCTGGTAATATAACTCAATCGCTTCCTGACCAATATAGGTTCGGTGATCCCGCGTGACATACAAGATGGTTTTAACCACTTCGGGAATGGAATTGTCTGGGTCAATCGGCAACAAATGCACGCCATTGCCGTCGCTGATGGCAACGCCAGAGTTGGATGTACCAAAGTCGAGTCCGATTTTCAGGCTCATGGGTTGCCTTGTGTGGAAAAAGCGGTGAAGGATAGCAGCTCCCCCTCAACGGGGATGGTGCCACTGGCGAGGATCTGTGAAACGGCGTGGACGCTGATCTGACCCCCGGTGTGGATTGCCAGACCCCAATCGGATTCTGCCACCGCGGCGGCTCCAACCACGCGCACTCCGGCTTCGCGGCGCGCTTTCGAGTAGAGCGCCTTACCCACGCGCCCCAGATCCGCGACCAATTCCAGGGTATCTTCTGTGTGCTGAATTACCTTGCCAATCTGTGTCATCACCAATAATATCTTCTCTTGCGACATGGCAACGGTTGCAGCCAGGCGGTCGGCAGATTTGAGGCGAATCGCTTCAACAATGGCGTAAGGCGATGCGTCAACCGGAGTGTAGCGCAAATAGCCATCTCTGCTGACCAATACATAGCGTTCAGCTTTGCTGCACAGGGCCAGATCAAAGGGGCGGTCGTGTGAAATATTCGCGCCTGTGCCAATGTAGCGATTTTCCATAATAGAGGGCGCTAACGCCATGCGAATTTTCTTGATAAACCCGCGCTGGCTAAACTGGACAAAATAGTCGGCCAGCGCCAGCCTGGAAATAGGGGTCAGGGATGACAGGGTATCTCCCGCCACAGGAGGATTGGGAATGGGGATTTCATCCCATTCCAGGGGGGCATCCGCGCTCACAGCCTGAACGGGCACACTCGAAACCGGCAGCGCTGCAATACGGCCTGATGCAAACACCAAAAGCAGTTCTTCATTGGCTGGAATCACTAAAAGACGCGGCGATTCATCGGGAAATGGCAACCCACTCAAAATTCCAATTGTGCGCCCATCTGCCAAATCAGCAGGAGCAACTTCGAGACGCAGCAAACGCCCATCGCGGGTGTAAATCAACACGCATAATCGTTGAGTTTCATCTGGCGCGTTGGGTATTTCAATCTGCTCGGTGGCTGGCAACTGTCCGCCATATTGGCGTTTGATCAAATCAAGCTGATATTGCAGGTGGGCAATCTGGCGTTCGTAACCCGCTACCTTCTTGCCCGTGCGCAGGGCGATATTCTCGGCGTGCAATTTTTCATTCCATTCGCTCAGGTCGTTCAAGCGGTTGGCAATATATTGAATAATGACTTGAGCGGAGCCTGGGCGTTCTTCAACTTCTTTGAGCCACGCGTTGATTTTTTCGGGTGTGAACACAGTGCTACTCCAATTGATCTCAGTAAAGCGAGAGACAAATGATACCCTGACTCGCCCTTTTGCGCGCGAAAAACATAACAAAAAAGCTCTTGATTTTGCAATCAAGAGCTTGTGCCGAAGGTGGGAGTCGAACCCACACTCCCGTACGGGAACTACGCCCTGAACGTAGCGCGTCTGCCTATTCCGCCACTTCGGCTTATCACAGGCGCTATTTTACTCCGTTTCAGCGTTTTGTCAACGGAATTAAAATTGGCTCTTTGGGATCTGCTGTGAGAAACCCTACTTCGCTATTGAAAGCAGCGAAAATTTTGGCGACTGCTTAGCCTGAGCAGTTACAAATCTTGTTACTCTTATGCGTTACTGAAGCGCAGTTGTGTATGGACTTTTTTTAGGCTTAGCGTGCTATAATTTCTGGGCGAGGGCATTTGATATGGGCACAACTATACAACAAATTTTAACTACATTAACGACTTACCCCGGCAATTTGATTTATCACATGGCTTTGGCATTCTCAATAGCCGGAGCGTTGCAAACCGCCCTGTCAACCTGGCGTGATACCCAATTTCCACAAGGCCGCCGGACGGTAATTGGGCTGGGGCTGTTGCTTGGAATTCGCTTTGTGTTATTCATCAGCGCGGGGCTTACGCATCAGGGATTGGCAAACCCCCACATTATCTTACCCATGCTCGACCGCGCGGCCACATTGCTGGGTTTGCTCATCATTCTTTGGCTGTGGGTTTTTCCTGAACCTGTGCGCCTGGCCGATGTTGCCAGTGGGTTATTCGGCGCACTAACCATAATTGCCGCAGCACTGGGCATGGTATGGTGGGCAGATCACTATACGACTTCGACCTTTAATGTTCTATGGCTGGATGCGGGCTGGGAACTCTATGCGCTGGTGCTGATTCTTTTCGGCATAGCCTTATTACTCATTCGCCGTCCAAATGGCTGGCCGTATGGATTGAGCATGTTGCTCATCAGTGCGATTGGTCACGGCCTTCATCTCACCACCCCGCTCACCGAGAGCGATTTCCCCGGGTTTGTGCGTCTGGCTCAAATGGCAGCCTATCCGCTGCTCTTCACGTTGCCACGGCGCTTTGCGCGCCCTCCTCAGGATGGCCTTATCTCCCTGACAGAGGCACCGAAACAGATCGCTGCCTGGCCGACATTCCAAGAACGGCCGCGTTACGGTATTGACCCGGCCCGATTTAGTCTGATTCTGGCGATGATGGATAATGCGCCATTACCCAAACGGTGTCAGGCAATCACCCGGGCGATTGCCGAAACAATGCTGGCAGATATTTGTCTCATTATTTACCCACCCGACTCGCGTGGGCAAGTGACCATTTTGTGCGGCTACGATCTTATCCAACAACAAGTTTTACCGGGGATGGCGCTCAACTCAGATCAGCTTCCCCTATTGACGGCTGCGATGAACAAGTGCCGCCCATTACGGTTACCGGCCAGCAGCACTTCGCAAGATTTGTCCAGCCTCGGAGATAAACTCGGCCTGGGGACCACCGGCCACCTTTTAGCTGGTTTCGTCCCCACCCCGGAGGGGGAGACCTCCCTGGGGCTTATTGTGCTCTCACCCCATTCCGACCGGCGCTGGAGTCGCGATGATCAGAATTATCTCGAGCAAATCGCCCGCGGCGTGGCCCCGATCTTGCAACAAACACAACAAGACCAGTCGCTTCACGATGAACTAAAAAAAACACAGGAAAATCTGGCAAGCATCCAGAAGCTTTTGGAAAATGCGCAAGCGCAGAATGAAACCTTGCAAATTGAACTAAACGCACACCCGCAAGAAATCGCTGTTGAAGCAGCCAGCACAAGAATCCAAAAGGAAGAAAAACAACCTGATCGTTTAAAGAAAGCCGAAGATACGATTGCCCGGCTACAAGTTGAGAACCGGCGGCTGGGCGAAATGGTTGAAAGTCTGATTAGCGATGCCGACACACATGAGTTGACCACATCTGGGCAACTCAAACGGGAGCTCAAGCAATCCCTGGAGGAAATTTCACGGCTAAAAAACCATATCGTGGAAATGGAAAAACATGGTTTCCAACAAGATTTATCGACGGAGGAACGCCCAAAACAGGCCAGCGGCATGACAGAGATGCAAAGCGAAGTTTTTTCATCCATCGCACAAGATTTACGCCAACCGATGTCATCCATCGTTGGGTATACCGATTTGCTGATGGGTGAATCAATCGGCATTCTGGGTGCATTGCAACGCAAATTTGTCGAGCGCATTCAGGTCTCAACGGAGCGCATGGCGGTCCTGCTGGATGATCTAACGCGAGTAACAATACTCGATGGAGAGCAATATAAACTCAATCCGGAAGCTGTGAATCTCGGCCATGCAATCGACAAAGCTATCGCTGATACACGCCAGCAACTGCGCGAAAAGAGAATTAGCTTACGCGTTGACCTGCCCGACCCGATGCCACACGTTCATGCCGATCGGGATGCCTTGCAGCAAATTCTCATCCACTTGCTGCAAAATGCCGGGATGGTTTCTCCGGCTGAAGGAGAAATTTTCCTGCGAGCTGAAATTCAGGCCTCGAATAGCGCTCAAGATTTCATCTTAATCCAAATCGCCGACCAGGGCGGCGGCATCCCCAAAGAAGATTTACCGCGGGTCTTTTCGCGCCTGTATCGCACCGACAATCCTGGGATCGAAGGAATTGGCGATACCGGTGTAGGCCTATCGATTGCAAAAACGCTAGTCGAAGCCCACCAGGGCCGCATTTGGGTCGATACCGAAATCGGCACAGGCTCTGCGTTCAATGTTTTACTGCCCCTCTCAAACGGAACTCCACGACCCCGAGAGCGTGCAAAATGAGCCTGGGGCGTGAACTGATTGCAGGCCTGTTGACAGCATTTTTTTCTACCTTCATTCTGGGTGGCAGCCTGGTTTTATCGATCAGCGAGGGAGATGTAGCAACCGCGCTGAACAATACATCAACGTCAACCGCAACGGCAACCCCATTGCCCACCACACTGCCCGGTGAACCTACTTATACCCCTTCCGTTACACCGCTGCCTACAAATACACCTACCATCATTCCCCCTACAACTTGCCCGGCCCCCAATGGATGGAATCAAATTACTATCGGCGCGGGCGAAACGCTAGAGAGTTTGGCTGAAACCTATCATACATCAACACAAGAATTATCGGAGGCCAATTGCCTGCTCGGCGAGAGTCTGCCCGGCGGCGCAAAACTCTACGTACCGCCCATCCCCGCAACCAAAACCCCCACCAAGATAGTCACGCCAATTATTCCACTCGTATGCACCCCCCGCTATGGCTGGGTTTCTTATCTGGTGAAATCAGGCGATACCCTATTCAAAATTGCCAGCGCCCATGGCATCACAGTAGCCCAACTCCAGCAGGCGAATTGTTTGAATACAAGCACCATCTACGCGGGCCAACAACTTTTGGTGCCTTACGCAATCGCCACTCTCACCAACACTGCTACACCAACCCCCACGGCAACGGCAGCCCCACCCACTGCGACAAAAATATCAACGGCTACAGCAACCACGGTACCACCCACAGCCACCAATACGACAGCTCCACCATCGCCCACTGCCAGCGCGTCACCACTGCCAACAGCATCACCCACACCAACAACCGTGCCGCCGACGGCAACGAATACCCCTGTACCAACGCTCACATCATCGCCCGGGCCGTAACTTTCTGGGGGGATAGCCCACCGTTAATATGGTCTATTTAAAACATTTTCTTCGGATTCTTATCTTCGCGCTACTATTGGTGGGCTGCTCAACGGGCTTAATCGGTGTGGGCGCGCGGGGACTAGCACAAACTACTCCCCAAGGAAGTGCTACCTCGCTGGCAACCATCGCGCCCGATGCCAGTGCGACTCCCACCCCCTTTATGCCGGTGCCTCCCACCCCTACGTACATTCCCACCGCATTCCCCACCCCTATCCCCACGGCGACACCTGAACCACCTCCCACCCCGCGGCCCACCAAAGATTTTCCCTCATCCGATGAAATCGACTATTCACAAGAGCAAGTAAATATTCTCCTGCTCGGTTCGGATCAGCGTCCTGGAGAAATCGGTTTTCGTACCGACACAATCATATTGCTCAGCATTAATACGCGCACAAAAAAAGTCAGCATGACCTCATTCCCGCGCGATTTGTACGTCTATATTCCAGGATGGGTGTATCAGCGCATTAACACCGCCATGTACTATGGCGGCTTTGCGACCCTGGCTGAAACACTGGAATATAATTTCGACGTCAGTGTAGATCATTATATTCTGATCGGTCTGGATGCTTTCATCCAGACCATAGATAGCTTGGGCGGGATTGACGTGCAGGTAGGGCAAACACTCAGCGACCACCGCACCGCGTTTGGATATTACACAGTGAAAGCGGGCACCGTTCACATGGATGGCTCAACCGCTCTGTGGTACGCGCGCTCGCGTTATACCACCAGCGACTTTGACCGCACCCGCCGCCAACAAGAGGTGATTTCGGCAATCGCGCGGCGCATGTTAAGCCTGGACGGGCTGCAAAAAGCTGATGAACTCTACGATATTTATCATAAAAATGTAAGTTCAGATCTGCGCTGGGTCAACCTGGCCCCTCTGGTACCACTGGCCGCAGAAATTGGCAATCCCGACACAATCCAACAATACTATATCGGACCGGGGCAAGTTATCCCGTGGACAACGCCCGGCGGAGCCATGGTATTGCTGCCGCAAGAAGCTGCTATCCGGGCGGTGCTTCAGCAAGCCGTGGGAGTTCCCTGAAAATATGCTATAACTATAGTAACAATAATCCGCAAGGAGGCTCCAACTATGACTTTACAAGGCAAAGGCTTTTTTCTGTGGCAAATTAAAAACTGTGAAGGCGGCAATACAACTCAGATCGCATTGGAAGCTCAAGAAGCGGGCCTGAGCCACGTACTCATCAAAGTGGCCGGTGGCGTTTACCCCTATAACTACGACTGGAACAAACAGATAGACCTGGTGCCACCGTTGGTCAATGCGCTGCATTCGTTGGGCATACAAGCTTGGGGTTGGCATTATGTCTATGGCAATGACCCTTCAGGCGAGGCGCGCATCGCCATTAAACGCATTCGTGAACTCAATTTAGATGGCTTTGTTATAGATGCCGAAGCGCCCTATAAAGAATCGGGCAAAGCCAGCGCAGCCAAAACCTTTATGAGCGAGTTGCGCAGCGGCGTAGGGAATAATTACCCGCTGGCCTTATCATCCTACCGCTATCCTTCGCTGCACCCTATTCCCTGGAATGAATTCCTCAAAAAGTGTGATATTAACATGCCACAGGTTTACTGGATTGGTGCGCACAACCCGGGCTCGCAACTCAACCGCACAATACAAGAATTCCAGAATTTTCCCTATCGACCACCGATTATCCCCACCGGGGCAGCCTTCACCGAACATGGATGGTCGGCAACTGCGGCTGAAGTGCAAGAATTTCTGGTAACGGCGCGCGCCCTCAAGCTTAGCGCGGCGAACTTCTGGGAATGGTATAACGCACGCAACGTACTGAAACCATCACGACAAGCCTGGAATACAATTGCCGCTTTCGATTGGGACAGCGGCTCAATGCCCCCAACAGATATTACCGCCCGTTTGGTACAAGCTTACAACACGCGCGATGCCAATAAAGTTGTTGAACTATACAGTGATCGGGCGGTGCATGTAACCGCCGCACGAACGATTGTAGGTAAAGAGCGCATTCGCGCCTGGTATCAAACTTTCTTCGGACAGTTATTGCCCAATGGCACGTTTACATTATCCGGATTTTCGGGAACGGGGAATTCACGCCACTTTTCCTGGGTGGCGCGCAGTAATGCCGGAAACGTGAACGATGGGAACGATACCCTGGGGTTGATTGGCGAGAAAATAACATATCACTACTCCCACTTTACCGTTTCTTAAAATCACAAAGCAGGGTGTACTGGCGTGAAATATTCATAGAGCCATTATGACTGTTCAGCCTCGAACAAAAAGAGGTCGAAAAAAGGGGGTGTGCGTGGGGGCGTATGCCCCCACGCACACCCCCTTTTTTCGGAATTCTCTCTGCAAAGGCGTTAGCCTGAGCAGTTACGAGCCATTATTCTTTCTTCAGCGGGCGCGGCAAATCTTCGGGAACAGTAACCGCCAAAATTTCATCCCCAGAACGAATTTCATAAACTTCTTTTCCGCGCGTCGCTGCCCGGGTTTGCACCGGCGCAGAACCCAAATCAATCATCTTGGCAGCATATTTCTTCAAATGCAGGGTTATCGATTTCGTTTTCGTGCCAACTGCGCAGCCTAATAAATGCACCCCTTTGGACAATTTCCAGGCAATCACTCCTTTGCCATAACGTCCCTGAACAGGAAAATCGGCTTGCTCTACACGTTTGCCACGTCCATTGGAAGTCAGCAAGAATATTTCACCACGCTGGATCAACAAATCCGCGCCAACAAGTTCATCCCCCGAATCAAGTTTGATACCCATTACACCCGCCGCAACCAACCCCATCGGGCGTACATCTTCTTCGGAGAAGCGGATCGCCATGCCACTTGCCGCAACCAGGAAAATATCTTTCTTCCCATCACTAAGGCGTAGCCAGCCCAGTGAATCACCTTCATTAATGCGCGCCAACGTAAAGGGTGTTGCCGCCGGGCCAGGCAATTCTTCTGCGGCGCTCTTTTTAACCATTCCCTGACGGGAAACAGACAGAACATACCAACCATCAGCAAGCTGATCTTTGGGCGGCAAGGCAAAAATCGTTGCTATATGGTCTTTGCTAGTAAGCGGCGATACCTGGTGGAAGGGTACACCGTCGTTAGGCTTCTCCGCTTCGGGCAGCGATGTCACTGGTAGTGAGGCTGCCTGCCCGTCTTTAGTAACGAAATAGAGCGTATCACGTGTATTAACCCGAATTAATTGCTCGGGGGCCAAGTTACCACTGATGCGCGGACGGTTATCTTGCCGTGTGCGAGAAACTTTGCCATCATGGGTTAGCGAAACCCAAACTAATGTATCGGGAGCCAAATCACTCAAACGCACCGGAATTTCAGTCTGATCGCCTTCCACCGAGACAATTTGTGTACGGCGTTGATCATCGAAATTTTCTTTTACTTTCTGCAATTCACTCGAGATCACTGCGCGCATCTTGACCGGAGATTTAAGCAGCGCAACCAATTCCTTTATGCGTTTTTTGGTTTCTTTATACTCTTGCTCCAGTTTAGCGCGCTCCAGTCCCGCCAGACGGCGCAGCGGCATATCCAGAATCGCCCGGGCTTGCACATCACTCAGTTTAAAACGCTTGCGAAGATTCTTGTGTGCGGTTTCCACATTGCGCGAACGGCGAATTGTGTCGATCACATCATCAAGATTTGCCAGCGCAATGATTAGCCCAGCGAGGATGTGCTCACGCTTGCGCGCGCGCGCCAACTCGTACTCACTACGGCGGCGAACAACTTCTTGGCGATGATTGAGATATACCCGCAAGGCTTGTTTGAGATTGAGCATGCGCGGCTCGCCATCCACTAACGCCAGCATTATCAAACTAAAAGTGGTGCGCATGGAGCTATATTTATACAGATCTTCCAATATTTTTTCGGGCAGTGCGGTTTTGGTGAGTTCAATCACCACGCGCACGCCCTGGCGATCCGATTCATCGCGCAAGTCGGCGATCCCTTCAACTTTTTCCTCACGAGCTAACGAGGCGATGCGTTCCAACAAAGTGGTTTTGTTCACCATATAGGGGATTTCTGTCACCACAATGCGGTTACGACCGCGGCTCATTTCTTCAATATGAGCGCGCGCACGCACGCGAATACGACCACGGCCGGTTCCATACGCTTTTTGAAGCCCACCTTGTTCAACCTGATCTACGATAATACCCCCGGTAGGAAAATCAGGTCCTTTGATAAACTTCATCAAATCTTCCACACTGACGTCATCCAGGTTCTTCCAGTGCTCCAGCATATAACCCAGCGCATCCACAACTTCTCCTAAATTGTGTGGCGGAATGCTGGTCGACATCCCCACCGCAATGCCGGTAATCCCATTGACCAGCAAATTAGGCAAAGCTGCGGGCAACACATTCGGTTCTTTCAGTGTATCGTCAAAATTGCTCGAAAAACTGACTGTGTCTTTATCAATATCCGACAACATATGTGAAGCCAATGCGGCCAAACGAGCTTCAGTATAACGCATCGCTGCCGGAGAATCGCCATCCATGCTGCCAAAGTTACCTTGCCCATCTACCAACAAATAGCGCATTGAAAAATCTTGCGCCATACGCGCCATCGCATCATAGACGGCCATATCACCGTGAGGGTGGTATTTCCCCAACACTTCACCAACAATACGAGCCGATTTTTTATATGCTGTATCCGGACGGATGCCCATGTCGTGCATGGCGTATAAAATGCGACGATGGACTGGTTTTAAACCGTCGCGCGCATCGGGTAAAGCACGAGAGACAATTACACTCATCGCATAATCCAGATAGGATTGCTGCATTTCTTTATCAACGTCAATTTTACGAACCAAACCGATTTCCATAAAAGACTCCAGTTTCCAACATACTACAGTAGTTTACCTAGACAATATCACAAACGAAGGAGAACGCCAAAATTGGGGGTGTGAGCGGGGCAAAAGCCCTGCTCGCACCCCCAATTTTGGGACTTGGTCCGCGCATGATTCAATGTCAAAAGCCACTAAAATAATTGAAACATTTGTACAGTAATTATAACATGTACAAAAAAAGTCCTCTCTTACCGGAATATAGTAAGAGAGGACTTTCGTAAAATACCCCTGCCCCCTAAACAGAGCAAGGCTATTCTGAGGGCAAAATTTCAGTCTCCAGATCATCACCTAGGCTGTCTTCAACCGCGTCGATTTCTTCATCTACAATAGATGCAACGGGAAGATCACTATAATCTTCAACCAGTGGTTTTGGAGAAAACGGCCCATGTTCAAAACCAGTACCCGCGGGGATCAACTTGCCGATGATCACATTTTCCTTCAAGCCATACAGCGGATCTTCGTCGCCGCTGGCAGCCGCACGTGTCAGCACACGGATGGTATGCTGGAAGGATGCTGCCGAGAGGAAAGAATCTGTACTCAAGGAAGCTTTTGTAATCCCAAGCAAGATTTCTTTATACTTGGCGGGACGCATGCCCTCCTGTAGCAGAGCCTCATTTCCTTCTAGCAATTCTTGTCGATTGACAGCATCACCTGGCAAAAATTCGCTATCGCCTGGATTACTGACAACAACCCGAGACATCATTTTGCGAATAATGACCTCAAAGTGCTTGTCATGGATATTTTGACCCTGGGAGCGATACACATTTTGTACTTCAGCCAGCAAGTACATTTGCGTTACTTCGCGGCCGCGAATGCGCAGCAAGTCGTGTGTGTTCAGGGATCCTTCGGTCAACGATTGACCCGGTTCAACGCGCTCACCTTCTTTCACCGTCAGGCGGGCGTTGCTGGGAATCTCATATTCTTCTTCATCCCGAATTTCACGAGAAACAATCACTTTGCCATTCTCAATGCGTACCCGGCCTTCGTGTTCAGTGGAAAGAATATTTTCGCGATTTTCGAGATTGACCAAAACAGCATCCCCGCGGTCAATTTCATCTTCATCTTTCACAACCACTTCCCAGCCATCAGCGATGGTATACGCATCACTCGTCATTTCGCTATGCGTCACACGCACAATGCGAATATCATCATAACGCTCTGATTGCTCAATACTAACCACACCGGCAATCTCACTAACCACGGCTTCCCCTTTCGGGGCTTTGCGGGCTTCAAAAATTTCTTCTACACGCGGGAGACCGGTTGTAATATCGGTGCCTGCGGCCACACCACCCGTATGGAAAGTGCGCAACGTCAACTGTGTACCCGGCTCTCCAATCGACTGAGCTGCTACGATGCCAACTGCCGAGCCTATTTCGACCATTTGCCCGCGCCCCAAATCGAGACCGTAGCATCGGGCACAAACACCATGCTCCATTTCACAGGTTAATGGCGAGAAAACTTTCACACTCTCAACACCCGCATTCACAATTGCGCGTGTTTCTTCACGGTCAATCAGAGCGCCTGATTCCAACAGCACTTCGCCAGTATTGGGATCAATCACGCGTTCCGCGACAATCCGGCTATACAAGCGGTTGCCAAAAGACTGACCGGCAACGTCATCTGCCCGGCGGAGGGTAAACCCATTGGTGGTTTCACACTCTTCAGCATTGACGATGAGGTCCTGAGCGACGTCAACCAGGCGACGAGTTAGATACCCGGCGTCTGCTGTACGCAACGCAGTATCGGCGAGGCCCTTACGCGCCCCGTGAGAGGAGATGAAATATTCAAGGGAGGTCAAACCCTCGCGGAAATTTGAACGAATCGGATACGGAATAATGCGCCCCGAAGGATCAGCCATCAGGCCGCGCATGCCTGCCAACTGAGAAAGCTGCCCAAAGCCACCTTTAGTCGCTCCAGAATCCGCCATTGTTGCCAAATCGCCGTGCGGGTCCATATATTCGCGTACAGCGCTACCAACTTTCGAGGTTGTGCTCTGCCAAACTTCAATCACACGTTCATGTTGTTCTTGCTCGGTGAGCAAACCACGCCGGAAGTTTCGTTCAACGACTTCAACTTCTTCCAACGCTTTATTGATAATTTCTTCTTTATTCGCTGGAATGGTTATGTCAGCGACTGCAATGGTGAAACCCGAACGCGTGGCATAAGAAAAGCCAATATCCTTAATCGCATCCGCAGCGTTAACGGTTGCTTCTTCGCCACAAACCTCATAGATGTCGGCAATCAAGTCCTTGATACCGCCTTTCTCCAGGGTCTCATTGACAAAGTGTACACCGTCCGGCAAAATTCGATTGAAAAGCACCCGTCCAACCGTTGTATCAATCAACCGCTCCTGCGGTTCCTTGAGCCAACTTCCATCTTCATCGTACCAGGTTTTCGTGTACAGCTTGATCTCGGTCGGGATATCTACCTGGTCGAGACGGTAGACCATTTCAACTTCATCAAATGATGAAAACGCTCTGCCATCCCCTTTATGCGGGCGGTTATCGGTCTTGGTGAGGTAATACACACCCAAAACCATATCCTTGGATGGGCTAACAATCGGCTCACCACTGGCAGGCTTGAGCAAATTGCGACTTGAGAGCATCAGAGTACGCGCTTCAATAACAGCTTTATCAGATAGTGGCACATAAACCGCCATCTGATCGCCATCAAAATCAGCATTAAATGCGGTACAAACCAGGGGGTGGAGGTGAATCGCCTTGCCCTCAACAAGAATCGGTTCAAAGGCCTGAATACCCAAACGGTGCAGCGTTGGCGCACGATTGAGCAACACAGGGCGTTCCTTGATCGCTTCTTCAAGCGCTTCCCAAACTTCGGGGCGGCTGCGCTCAATGAGGCGTTTGGCGCCCTTAACATTGGTAGCATACCCATTCTGCACCAAACGCGAAATTACGAAGGGGCGGAAAAGTTCCAGCGCCATTGTTTTGGGCAAACCACACTGATGGATATGCAATTTGGGCCCAGCCACAATCACCGATCGACCAGAATAATCCACGCGCTTCCCGAGCAGGTTACGGCGGAAACGCCCTTTCTTCCCTTTGAGCATATCGCTCAATGATTTCAACTCACGGCGGCCACGGCGCGAACGCGCTTTGCCACGTTGAGAATTATCAATCAACGAGTCAACCGCTTCTTGAAGCATGCGTTTTTCATTCCGCACAATGACATCTGGTGCGCCTAATTCAAGCAAACGCTTAAGGCGATTATTGCGATTGATCACACGGCGATACAGGTCGTTCAGATCAGATGTTGCGAAACGGCCGCCATCCAACTGCACCATCGGGCGCAAATCAGGTGGAATAACAGGCAGCACGGTCATTACCATCCACTCCGGCTTGTTGCCAGAGCGACGAAATGCTTCCGCAATCTTCAAGCGCCGGGTAGCTTTCATACGCTTCTGTTTGCTGCCAGAAGTACGCAAAGTATGCCGTAATTCAACGACCAGAGTATCCATATCAAGGCGCCGGAGAATATCAAGAATAGCTTCTGCGCCCATATCGGCCTGAAAAACCTGCCCCCAACGCGATTTTAATTCACGGTAACGCAATTCACCCATATAGGTGAGCGGTTGCAAATCCATCAACTCGTCGCGCATACGCCGGTACTCAGTGCGTGAAGCCACAATCTCATCTTCAAGGTCGCTGCGCAAACCGGTAATTTTCTGTTCTGTCTCGGCTCGCAAACGCGCCATATCCAGCTTGATATGTTCCAATTCGCGCTGACGTTGCTCTCGCAGGTCTTTTTCGATTTCCTCGAGACGCTCTTTTACAACCTGCTGCACACTACCAAGATTTTGATTGGTAATTTCTTCGCCGGCCTCAACAATTATAATATCGCTCCCCGGGAAGGTAATCGCCCGGCGCTCAGTCTTGCCGATCTTTTCTTGCAGGTCCATTTCGAGCTGCTGACCCTTTTGCATAATCGGCTCAAGTTCGGCAGCAATTAATTCATCATAACGCAACTTGATCTCTTCTTCGCGCTCGCTCAGCGCATCAAGTAGATCATCGCGCCCCTGTTTCAATTCTTCTAAATGGGTGTTGGTATCATCGGCAACATCCTCGCCGCCGCCCGCATATTCTTCTTCCAGGCGCTTTAGGGCACGCTGGCGTGCATCTTCGTCCACATAAGTGACCACATATTGCGCAAAGTAGAGCACCCGGTCAAGATTGCGGCGAGAAATATCAAGCAATAACCCTAAATGCGAAGGAAGCCGCCGGGCATACCAGATATGCGCAACCGGAGCAGCTAACTCGATATGCCCCATGCGCTCGCGACGCACGGAAGCACGGGTAACTTCTACCCCACATTTATCGCATACAATTCCTTTGTAGCGGACATTCTTATATTTTCCACAATAACATTGCCAATCACGCTGTGGCCCAAAAATTGCCTCACAAAATAGACCATCTTTTTCTGGACGTAATCGACGGTAGTTGATCGTTTCCGGTTTTAGAACCTCACCGTAAGACCAGCTACGAATCGTAGCTGGTGAAGCTAATCCAATTCTAAGTGATACTAGCCCCTTAGTTTCCACAGCGCGCGCCTCCCGAGGATCACAAAATTACTTTTTAAAAAGTATGCTATACATATGCAAACAAAAGCAAGCGCATGAGTTCTCTGACCTCAGGCGCTCGCCGAAAAATTATCTTCATCACTATTTTGCATGCGAACGGAATTATACAGGAAGCCCCATCGATCGTCAAGGCACAAATCTGGCAAGGAGTCAGGGCATTTTGGGCTACTCGCTGGCTTCCTGGCGCAAGGGAATCTCAAAGTAAAAGATACTCCCCTCACCCAAATTACTTTCCACACCAATATTCCCCCCATGACGTTCAACAATCGATTTCACAATCGCCAACCCCAAACCCGTACCCCGCTGGCTCTTGGCCTTGCGTTCGGAACTGCGATAGAATTTTTCAAACAGCCGCGGTTGGTCCACCGGCGAAATACCAATACCAGTATCCTGAACAGAGAATAACAAAGCCTGATTGCGTTGCTGAACCCGAACGGTCACTTTTCCACCATCCGGAGTATATTTGATTGCATTTTCGACCAGATTGTGAAGGGCTTGTTGCAACAAGGCTTGATCGGCCTCGATAAGGGGTGTACTTTCTTCCGCGATGTGGGCGTGCAGTTCGATGCGCTTTTGCGTAGCTTGAAGTTGGAAAGCATCCACAACCCAATCTACAATATCACGCACGAGCAACTTTTCGACCTGCAAACCAACTCCGGCCTCAATACGACCCAAATCGAGCAAATTTGTCACCAGCAGGGTGATATTCTCAACCCCAATAATGATTTTGCGAACATATTCGTCTTGCTGCTGGTTGAGATCCCCCACCATTTCCAGCATCGTTGCATAACCGCGCATCAGCGTCAGCGGAGAGCGCAAATCATGGCTTACAGTTGAAACAAAGTCAGATTTAAGTGCGTCCAATTCTTTGAAATGGGTAATGTCTTTTAGGACACAAACTCGCCCGATATTATGGTCATCCACTCGAATGGTCGATGCGGTCGCCATAAATATGCGCCCGTCGGGCACTTCTACTTCAACAGAATCCTGAATGTCGTACGACAAACATAATAAATCGGCCAACTCGGGTTGCTGCACCATTTCCGCAACCGGCTTACCAATACTGGCTTTGCCATCGAGATTCAAAGTCTGCCAGGCGCGTTCGTTAATTAGTAGGAGGCGATCGTGAAAATCGGTTACCAACACAGGGTCAGGCGTGGATGCCAAAATTGCTGACAAGCGTTCACGCTCAAATTCAGCCGTCATAAACAGACGCGCATTTGCCGCAGCCATTGCTGCCTGCCCACCTAATGTTGATAAAAATTGCACTTCTTCATCTGCAAAGGTGTGAGGGGCATCATTCCCCAGCCATAACACACCATAATACTGTCGCTCGTGGCGCAGGGTAATTGCCATCATACTTCCCAAACGTGGCGCCCCTGTGCCAAAACTTAATAATGGCGTACGTATCGGGTTCGTCAGCACAATTTGATCTTTGGGATGCGTTTGCATCAACGCCAGAATTTGATCATCAAAATAACTGAATAGCTGCGTATCTTTCCCAACACCGTAGCGGGACGCAATTTCGTCATTCATGCCGCTATCTGGTACGATTTCAGGCGATAGAACAATGCGGGCAGAGCTTACCCCAGCTGTAAGGGCCGATGTAATAATGGGTTGTAACGCTTCGGCAATATTCAAATGAGATGCAACCCCCTGGCTAACCAGCAACAAACGATTCAATTCATCAAGACGCGCCTTCAAGCTCAGGCGCATTTTTTCAAAGGCGCTACGCAAGCGCCCGGCCTCATCAGCCCCAGCCGGTTTGAGTACATGATCCAATTGCCCTTGTGCAATACGCTCCGCTTCTGTGGTCAATGATTTAAGTGAAGATGTAACCATCCGCAAACTCAAACGGATTAATATTGCAGCAATACTTACCAACAAAAAAATCATGCCCAATACTGGCGCCGCAATATTGAGCGCTAATTGTTGAGCTTCACGCGCAGGCACCATCATTACAGTAAACCAGGGCCGACCGATGGTAGGACGAACATAGATGAGATGACGCGTACCATCCGGAGCGGAATCATCATAAAAAATCGGGGAATCGCTGACCTGTCCACTATAGCGCTGAAAACGCCAACTGGTTTTAGATTGATATAGAATTTGCCCATTCTCATCTACCAGTAGGCCAACGCCATCTAAATCGGTGGTACTGTTCAAATTCGTAAAAATCGCCTGTGCGAAGGGATTGCTAATAAAATCGGTACGCCCCAAAAGTACTCCCTGGACAATTTGCTCTTCATCGAAGATGGCAGCAATAAAAGATATTTGCGTAGCATTCAGACCTTCAGGATCAGGAATAATATAAACCTGCACGGGAATGCCATCGAATGCCAGTTCAATGCCCAGCAATTCTTCTACCGTTTGGGTAAGTTTTTCATATTCTTGTGCTGGATATCCGGTGAGCGCTTTTCTCTCAGTATCCAGAATGTATAACTGATGAAAAAAGGGTGTAGATTGATACCCCACCGATAATTTATGCTGTAATTGCTCGTCACCAATATCTTGCAAATCAATTTCTTGAGCGATTTGTAAAATTAGATTCTGCCCTGTATTCAATAAAAATGGGACACCATCTGCGGCAACTTCAGTAGCAGCAGCCATACGCGATTGCAACATTTCACGGGCAGCGTTTCCGGCAATGATCCAGTCTCCAATGACGAAAACGAGCAGCAAGAGCGCCAGCAGGGGCAGCAATGTGTACGTAAAGCGAGATTCCAGGCTACTCTCGGAGGGTGAAGGTCGCCATGGGGGTTGTCCACCCCATTGTTCAGGAAAAGCCAATTTGGCAAACTGAGCCATCACTGCGGCTATCAACACCGGGCTAATTACCGCCAATGTCGCCGGTCTGACATACTCAAGCGCGTAATCCAGGCGCACGGCCAGTGATCCCCCCATCGTAAGTATTGAACTGAAAATATATAAGAGCGGATACAACAAGCTAATCACAGAAATTGCAACAATTGGATTGCGTGCAAATTTATATATGGGTGTACGGTAGCGCTGCTGGCTAATGGCCGATAATAGGATTGCCAGCGTGACCCATTCAAAAACTGTAAAAATACTATGCGTCCCCCAAAAACCCAGGATCAACCCAGAGATTGCGGCCAAAACTGCGGCGGGCAACGTGCCCAATAACCCAGCGGCCAATACCCAAGAAAACGCAGCCAACACCATCACTGCCATGCCCCCACTATCCATCACAACACCCGAAAGGGGAATAGCGCTCAGCCCCGGGATTTTCATACCAATGAGTATGGCCGATAACGGAGAAATGATGAGCAGTACGCTAAAAATAATGCTGCGATTGCGTTCTCGCGGTCTATGATAATTGCGCCACAATGCGAGTAGCAAGAAAATCAAAATCAACCATAGCAACGCGCCAAGCCATCCTTCCCAACCCTCGGGAAAGATAAAAAACGGTGTTTCGGAAAGAATGCTAAATAATAGAGACATGGACGATCGCTAGGTGTCTAAGGTTTAGAAAAATTATAGCACTTCTTATAGCATCTCAATGGTATTCCGGGTTGCGTTTTTAAAATCGGCGTACACACCGCGGTGTTTTTCAGGCAACAGCGCAGCTAACTGGTACATGGCTTCGCTCGTCATCAGGCTAAGTTGCTGCCCTTTGGCATGGCGGAATTCGGCCTTGTAGCGAAAAGGTTTTCCGAAAACAACCTGTGCGCCTGGTTCCTTCCAGCGTGGCGAAGTGCGAAAAATTGGAAAGCCGCCTGTGCCGGAGATTCCCACCGGCACAACGGCGGCCCCGCTACGCGCCGCCAAATAAGCCACGCCTTCCTTCGCAGGTTGCAATGCGGGACTGCGCGTGCCTTCAGGGGCAACCAGAATGCTCTCGCCACTTTTTAGCACATTGAGAGCTAGACGAATGGCTTTGCGATCCACTTCTTCGCGGCGCACAGGAATCACACCCCATAATTTAGGGAAGATGCCAATTACCGGATATTCATAAACTTCAATTTTCGCCATCGGCGTAATATCACGCCAGACCCGTTGCAATACAATCAGCGAATCGGCAAAAGAGATATGGTTGATCATAAAAATAAGCGACCCACCCGCGGGGATATTTTCATATCCCTGAACACGATCAATTCGCACCCACAACGGAAAGCCTACGCGCTTCAGCAAGAAACGCAAAAAACGACGCTTTTTTTTCCAGGCATGGTGATTATAGGGCTGCATTGTAGTGCGTTTTTCACGCTTCCGAGGCTTGCTCATACTTAAACTCATCTCCGTAAAGCCCGCGGTATTCGGGCGGTAGCAAAGCCGCGATGGCGAACATCACTTGATCGGCATTTTTCTGACGCGCCAAGCGGCGCGCTTCGCCGCGGCCTGAAATGGGAGGCAGTTCTACCGGCGGGCCAATGCGCATCTCAATGGAGGGACGCTGCCCTCGCAGCCCGCGCGACAAGAAATCGACGGTGCTGCCCACTACCCCCACCGGTATCACTGGAACCCCGGCTTTGTCCATCAGATAGGCCACCCCGGGTCTGGCGCGGCGCATCCCCGGAATATGCGAACGCCCCCCTTCGGGCGCGATCAACAAAGGTCGCCCGGAACGCAGCACATTGAGAGTCGCATCAATCATTTGGCGATCGTATTCGCCGCGGTGAATTTTGATGCCCCCATAGCCGCGCGCCAGCAGTGATTGACCAGGGCGCTGCCAGACATCGGCGGCCCCGGCCACTTCGGGGGCAATAGGCCAAAAAGATGCCACGAAAGGCGCTTCGTACAACGAGATATGATTAATGGCAATTAGATACGCGCCAGATTTGGGCACATGCTCGAGTCCGTTGATGATCACACGGCTGACAAGGTGAAAAATTCCCCGCAATACAGCTCGCAGCCCGGGACGGAGTAAACGCGCGGCCAAAGATGGACGATAATTATCAGTCATGGCGCAGCAATTAACCTTCGCCTCGCGCCAGGCCTAACGAATACGCCAGAACTTCATCGATGCTCATATTGTCCGAATCGAGAATCACGGCATCCTCGGCAGGGCGTAGCGGGGCAACCGCGCGGGTGGAGTCGATTTCATCGCGCATGCGCATATCGGCAAGCACAACTTCCAGCATAATTTCGTCGCCACGATTGAGACGCTCATCATAGCGACGACGGGCGCGTTCTTCTACGGATGCATCCAGATAAAGTTTGAGATCGGCTTCGGGCAGCACCACGGTGCCAATATCGCGCCCGACCATTACCACGTGCCCGCGCTGACCGATGCGACGTTGTTGAGCCGTGAGCGCGGCGCGCACGCCGGGGTACGCCGAAACCACCGAGACATTAGAATCCACTTCGGGGCTGCGAATATCCCAGGTAATATCCACGCCATCGAGCAGAATATCGTTATCGCGGCCATCATCGGCCGAGGCGGTTTGAACATCAATTTGGGCGCGTTCTGAAAGTGCAGTGATCTGATCTTCTGCATCCATCGACAGGCCCGCACGCAGCGCCGCGCAGGTGATGGCCCGATACATCACGCCAGTATCAAAAAACAAATAATCCAGAGCATGGGCCATGCGCTTGGCCAGTGTCGATTTTCCTGAGGCTGCCGGGCCATCAATGGCAATTGTGTGAGGTACATTCATGGGAACTCCATAAAGACGGATGGCGGGGAGGTTTCGGTCTCCCGTCACCCCGTCCTCTGTCTATTTCGGCAATGTCAACTTTGAAAAGATTCCCGAAATTTGGGTTGTAAATTGACATTGTCAAGCTATTCATCATATTGCGAGGGTGTTTCAGCTTCCCCATCGTTGGGGAATATATCGCCGCGTGCCCATAGGATGATATTCTCTTGTTCCACTGGCGCGCTGCGGAAAATCAGCCAATCAACCCAGGCATTGGGCAGCGCACCTACCCATCCGGGCGAAAGACTCCAGGCGAAATCCTGCCCGCGATAGGCTGCTGCCCAGGGGGCAAATTCGCTCTCTTGCGGTGCAATCACCACCAAAGGAAGTTCTGTTTCGTCCAGCGCGGGGGTGTAGCGCACATCCGAAAAGTCGCGCAAAACCCAGCGCATGGCCGCCTGATCCACCAGCGAGACAATTTCTAATTGATCAAACAACCCCTGATCGGTTAGCGCCAGATCGTGCAGCGTATCCAGGAGTAGATCGGCATCCCCGGTGAGCGGCGGCGAAGCCCATAACTCTGCTGGGTTGTTAGGGCGGATTTGCGTTGCACCCATCAGCACGGCAATACTATATACGCCTAAAGCAGCCAGCAGACCCAACAATGTGCCACTGCGCGCAAGCGACCACGACCAACCCAGACCCACAAAAGTCGTTGAAAGCGCACCGAGCATAACAATCCCCAACAGAATCAGCCAGCGCAGCAGGTAGCCTTCCGGCAATGTCAGGCGCAGGCCGGAAAGCGTCATCCAGGCCAGTACCAGCAGCACAAGCCATGCCAGAGCCTGCCCAATAGCGATGGGCTGGCGAAAATCTTCCTGAAATATAGCGCCCAGCGCCCGGGCCGCCATTCCCCACAAAGGCAGCAACGCCCAAATCAGATCATCTGTGCTGCGCCCTGGATACACCATTGCCAGAAGGGTGGCGGTCAGCGCCCAGATGCCCAGACCGATCACCCAACGATTGCGCACTCGCGGCCAAAACAAGGCCACACCTGTAAAAATCAACACCATTAATTGATAAACACCCAAACTCGCCAAGACGCGCAAAGCCGGAATTCCGGATGGAGAAACCCAGCCCCGCAAGAATTCAACCAGCGAAGTTGCCAACGCGCCCAAACCGGCCGGGAAGGTAAAAAAGCGCGTGCCGACAAGGATGACTGTTGCCGCGGCGAAAACGAGGCCAGTTTTAAAAGGTGGCGTGGATGCGGACTCCTGCGAGGGTGATTCAAACCACAATACGGATTCTGCCCCCCGGAACAATCCTGCCAAATGCGCTGCGCCCCAGGCAATGCCCAAGCCGAGCCAGCCAATCCACACCCCTGGCCCGGAGAGCAGCGCCAGACCGGCGAAAATGCCGCTCCAGGCCGGGATACGGATATACGCCAGCGTCAGAGCCAGCACAGTGAACGTCACGGCCAGCATTGGGGAATTGGCGATGCGAGCGAGCGCCACCAACCCGGGGTCAAGCGCCAGGCCAAAGGCCAACGCCAGGGAGGCAATGCGTCCCAACTTTTCGCGTAAGGCCAGCGGAAGCAACACCAGGGCGCTTCCTGCCAGGGCGGGCCACAGACGCGCCAGGAAGTTCGTACTGCCCAAAAGTGCAAAGCTCAGACTGGTCAGCGAGATGTAGAGCGGGTGAGATACCGCCATTGGCAGCGCGCCGCGGACAACATCCCAGGCTTGTAAGGCGGCATCCGCTTCAGGGTTGGCGAGGGGAGCCGCACCCAAATTAATCAGACGCACGCCCAGCGCCAGAATCAAGGCCAGGGCGTAGAGTCCATGTTCGAGAGTCAGTTTCCGTGAATTCATCATACTGTTCCAGTTTTGACGCAAGCTAATGTGAGCAAGACCGCCGAGATTTCACAAACTGCGTGCTTAAGTGATTGTTGGAAAGTAGCTTTAATATGGCTTCCGCCGCGCCGCAAGAAATTGGCGAAAATCTCGGCGGTCTGATTATAATCCTACTCGCCTGGGGTGTATTGGTACACAGTTATATCACCCTGCTGGAAAGCAGTTTGCAAGTTCAGGGCAAATTTCGTTTCGCTCAACCCGGCGGGACAGGGCGCGCTGCCCGCTCCGTAGGCAAAACGCTCGCGCTCGCCCACAACCACGTAGCGGATATTATACTGGCGCAAGATCATTTCGGCTTCGGCCCAATTGGGGATGCAATACAGGCGCTCTATGTCACCCTTACGCGAACCCATCTCCTCGGTGCCACCACGCCATTGGATTTCGTGAAATTCCCAGCCGAGTACAGTGGGCTGCCCGCTGTGGGTTGCCATGCGCGCAAAGGATGAATAACTACCACCCACGGCTTCGGCGACCACGCCCAACGGAGCCTCACGCAGCCAACCCATCGCCGCGGCCTCATCGGGCGCGCCGTTTTGGATATACGCCGCGCCGTCCAGAGTCCATTGGGGCGGGTTAAATTGGTTGGTCTTACTCCACAGGCCCATCGCCGGATAAAGCAGGCTGATGAAAATTATCAACAACATGATCACGCGAAACGCTGCCCGGGGCTTTTTGGGCAATCGCTGCCATAAAATCGCTGTGGCGTAGGCTGCGGCAATGCCCCACATCAACCAGGCCAGGAAGTAGAATTTAAAAATTGTGTTGATGCGATAGCCAAACATATCACGCAGAAAAAGAAATTCCGGGCCGAGGACGAGTAGTGCGGCAACCAGCGTGAGCAGCAACACAAAAGTATGTACCGGAGCGATGGGGCGAAAATTTTCATCCAGGCGACGCGGCCACAAACTTGCCAGCACGAAGGTGAGCAATGCCCCCAATGTGAGCCATGTCCCCGGGGCGATGAGGCGCCGCCGCAGACCCTCCTCAATGGCAGCAACCCACCCCGGGGCAGCCAGAGACCCAAGGAAGAGTTGCGTTGCCGAAGCCGCTTCGGGGTTAATGGTACTGAACAGATGCAGCGCAGCGATAATCCCGGCCACCAGCCAAGACAGCAGTAAGAGCAGCAGAATCAACCCGGCAGTGGTCAGCAGGGCAGTCTTCAACAAGGAATGATTCCGTTGTTTGCGCCAGAGATAGACACTGAAAACCAGCAACGGCAGCAAGAATGGCACAAACATCACCCACAGGTATATCCCGCGGGTCACGTAAATCAAATTGGGTAACATCCCGCCCGCCTGGGAAGAAAAACTCAGATAGAAGGGCAGATAGAGCAAGATGGATGCAATCCCGAGGGCGAAGGCGAAAGTGAAGAAATTTTTAAACAGAATGATGAGTGATGAACGCTGAATGGTGAATGAGCTACGGAGGGCATAGGCGGCGGCGAAAAGCGCTATATAGAAGGGCAAATCCCAGGTGTTGAGAAAGCCCAGGCTGCCAATCAAAACCGCGCTAAAAGCAAAATTCAATGGGCTAATGCGCAAATTCGGCCAGGGGAGGCTTTTCTGCTCATCACTGATGAAGAAGTTGAATATCAGACCAAATAACAGGAAAGCAAAGGGCATCGCCAGCACATGCGGGTGCAAATCGGCCAGTAAAAACGAGAAGAATGGAAACTCGTCAATCACGTCTCCCTTGTTGGCCCAATTAAAATCAAAATCCTGCACGACGCGCGAGGCCTGCCACCACCACCAATGCGGGAAAGACTCGGCGGGGGGGGGCTGGCTGAAACTGCCCATATCGAGCCAGGCCCAGATCGGCGAAGATAATTGTCCGTCTTCATTCGTGCGCCAGAAAACGCCAGTAAGGCGTAAGAGATGCAGCAGGCCGCCGAAATTGGAAACAATGAGAATAAAAAAGGGGGCTAACAGCGGACGAAGGACGGAGGACGGAAGATGGGTGGAAGATTCCAGGTCGTCGGTCTTCAGTTTTCGGTTGGCCTGTAAAGAAGCGAGCAAATTATACAGAAGCCCATACGAGCCAATCGCTGCAAGCCCAAATACCAGCGCGCCGCCCAGATTGAAGGCCACACTGCCAGCGGTGGCGGTCAGGCGGGCGAGCATGGCAACCAGGATAAAGCCAAAATGGTAATACGAGATGGCGTATCCCGAAAGCCAGGGATCATTAGGCGGCAAGGTGGGTGAACGTAAAATGGAATTAATAAAAGCCAACTCCATCGGCTTTTCGGTGCCGACAATCTCCGGGTTGGCAGCCCGCACAATTGTCCACAGGCCAAACGTTGCAATAAAGAGAATCTCGACAGTCAGAATCACCTGGCGTTGGGCGCGCAGCCAATCTTTGAGATTCTTCCAGCCAACCTGATGCAGGACTGCTCCACTCAGAGCAATTAGAAGCAGCAGGGCAAATATCTGTCCACCCAAGTCATTTTTCAGTATCCCTAACGAGCCAAGTATCCAGAAAATATAACCCCACAACAGCCATCCCAAAGCGCGGCTGAACGCATAACCGCGGTCGGCCAGTTTGGGTAACATAAAATAGGCCAACGGAAAGCTGAGCAAACCGAGGAGAGAGATCAGGATATACCAGAGAAAGAAATCAAGCATCGTGTCAGAAAATCAACTTTTGCCCATATTCCACCGTCAGTACCGGACACGGCACACGCTCGGCGACTTCGGCGGTCACATTGGGCATATAAAGGTGGCGCAAACTTTGTGAGCTATGCGGCGACCCCAGCACAACCAGATCATAAGCATCGTGATCCACTTCGGCCAGAATTTCGTGAACCGTATCACCATGCCGGGTTTTAAACCGGGGCTCGATACCGGCAGCTTGCGCCAAAGCTAACCCGCGGCGTAAATTTTCGCCCTGAGGCGTGTCGGTAGCAAGAATATCCATCCAGTTTTCTTGCATCAACTGTGCGGTGGGGTACGTGTACGAAATCGGCTCAATCACATGCAGAATGGTCAAATCAGCCTTTAATTGGTGTGTCAGAAATATAGCCCAATTTTCGGCATCAGTGGCATACCCCAACCCGCCCATGCATAAAAGAATTTTCTGCATCTGCCGCCAGTTTTTTTTGACATAGAGCAGGGGCGTTTGAATTTCTTTCTGGATGCGGCGAAAGGAACGGCCTTGAATCCAGCGTTTGAGCAACGGCCTATCGAGCGGGCCTACCACCGTCAGTTGCTGCCCCGCCTGCGCCTGGGCACAGATCGTCTGGCGGGCCTGCCCTTGAAGCGTGCGGCTGCAATAGAATATACCGC